>Ga0193753_10000240_pt1 | contig 54389 bp, 47 predicted proteins | sample H1c2metaG_FD_144925 | JGI IMG/M metagenome (GOLD analysis project Ga0193753, IMG submission 144925) | Soil microbial communities from a riparian zone of the East river system, Colorado, United States - H1c2 | ecosystem: Environmental > Terrestrial > Soil > Riparian zone | place: USA: East...
GTCCACCTTGCCGGGCTCGATCTCGACAAGGTGGACTATCCCAAGTTGCTCGCGATCCTGAACGTCCACCAGTTCGGCACCTATGAAGCGAACGGTGTCGTGAGAGTGGTGCCCGACGCGAATGCCCGGCAGTTGCCGATTCCGGTCACCACCGGAATTCCGGCGAACGCTCTCGACGACGAATACGTGACGGTGATGATCACCGCGAAAAACATGTGCATGGCGCAGGCGGTGCCGGTGCTGCGGCCGCTCATGCCACAGGCCGCCCACATGGCGGCGTTCGTGCAGAGCAACACGCTGATCATCTCGGATCACGTGGCAAACGCGCGCCGCATCGTCGACATGGTCGAGCGGCTCGACAAGGCGGCGCCCGCCGGGCAGCAATGCCCGCCAGACTCGTACTGGCCCACCAAGAGCGACAAGCCCGAAAAGAAGTAGTTAGACGCCGCGCGGCTTGGCGATCTTGTCGACGCTCGCCGACTGCGCGATCAGCCCGGCGAAAGCCGGGCCGGTTTCCTGCTGGCGCGCGAGCAGCAGGCGCAACTCTTCGAGCGTCACGGGCTCGCCGAACAGCTTGCCCTGGCCGAAGCCGCAATGGTGGCGGCGCAGGAAGTGGAGGTGACCCACGGTCTCCACACCCTCGGCGATCACGTTCATCTTCAGGCTGCGGCCCATCTCGATGACGGTGCGCACGATGGTGGCGTCGCTTTCGTCATCGTCCACGTCGCGCACGAACGACTGGTCGATCTTGAGCGTGCCGATGGGAAACTGCTGCAGCGCTGACAGCGAGGAATAGCCGGTGCCGAAGTCGTCGATGGAAAGGTGCAGGCCCATCGCATAAAGCTCGTCCAACAGGTGCAGCGTGCGCTTGGAATCGGCCATCAGCGTGGTTTCGGTGATTTCGAGCTCGAAGCAGGTGGGCGAGACGCCGTGCTTCCTGAACACCGACCGGAACCGAAGGATGAAGCTCGCCTGGCGCAGTTGCTTGAGCGAGAGATTGAGCGAGATGCGGCCCGGCGTGGTGACCGTCTGCTGCAGGTCGCGGTAATCCTGGCAGACGCGGTTCAGAACCCACTCGCCGACTTCCAGGATGAGGTTGGTTTCTTCGGCGAGCGGAATGAAGTGCGAGGGCGGGATGTCGCCGTGGCCCGGCAGGCGCCAGCGCAGCAGCGCCTCGGCGCCGACGATGCGCCCGTCACGCAGATCCACCTTGGGCTGGTAGTGCATGAGGAACTCGTCGCGCTCGAGCGAGCGGCGCAACTTGCTCTTCAACATGAGCCGCTCGACCGCGGCGGCATTCATTTCCGGAGAATAGAACGCGAACGAGTTTCCGCCGTTCTGCTTGGAGTGGTACATGGCCGCATCCGCATTGCGGATGAGGTCGATGACGTTCTCGGCGTCGCGCGTGCAGAAGGCCACGCCGATGCTCGCGGTGAGGAACACTTCATGCTCCTGCAGCTGGAAAGCGCGGCCGACCTCGGCGAGCACGCTGCGCGCGAGCTGCGCGACGGTGCCGCGGTTGTCGGCGTCGGCGGCGAGATCGTCGACGAACATGGCGAACTCATCGCCCGCGAGCCGGCCGATGGTGGTTTCCTGCGGCAGGGCGCGCGTCAGGCGTTCGGTCAGGATCTCGAGCGTGCGATCGCCGGCCGCGTGGCCGAACGTGTCGTTGATCTCCTTGAACCGGTCCATGTCGAGATACAGCAGCGCGAGGCTGGTCTTGTTACGGATGGCACGCGCAATCGCCTGCTGCAGCAGGTGCTGGAACTGCATGCGATTGGGGACTTTGGTCAGCGCGTCGTAACGGGCGAGATAACGGATGCGGCGTTCGGCGCGCTTGCGCTCGGTGACGTTGCGGACGACGAAGATGGTGCCCTGGTACTGCGGGTCGTCGGTGGTGATCTGCGAGCCGGTGATGGCCACGGGGATCGTCTGGCCCTGGCGCGTCTTGACCACGGTTTCGCGCGTGTCCTGCGAGGCGCGGAGCATGTCGAATTCGCCGCGTTCGCGTTCATCGAAGATCGACACGATGGCGCGGCCGACCAGCTCTTCTTCTCCCCAGGCGAGCAGCTTGCACGCTGACTGGTTCGCCATGCGGATCACGCCGTCGGGGGAGGTGACGAACACGGCGTCCGTCATGCTGCCGAGCACGTTGGTCAGGTAGTTCTTGTTGATGGTCGTCTGGCGCAGCTTCTGGCGCATGCGCTCGAGCGCCGCCTGCAGCTCGCCGAGCTCATCGTGCCGCCCGACTTCCATGGGCCGCGAGTAGTCGCCCTGGGCGATTCGGTCTGCGCCCTTGATGAGCGTGCTGATGGGGGTGTGCACGCGGCGGCCAGCCCACCAGGCGAGCGCCAGGCCTACGACCAGCACGACCACGCCGATCCCACCGGCCAGCAGCAGCGCCTTGCGCATCTGCCGGCGTTCCATGGAATCGAAATACGTTCGTGCGGCAGGGGATTCGGGCGACCCTTCGATCGAGCGGATCTCGACCTCGACTTCACCGACCGTTTGCGGGGCTACGACGCCCGGCATGGCCTCCACGTTGGCGCGTACGGGTGTGATGGCGCTTCGCGTGATGCCGCCACCGTGCTCGCCTGGACGGCGCCACGCGTAGAGCTCTTTGCCCGAGCTGTCACGCAGCACAACGCCGAGCAGCGTCTCGTCGCGCTTGAAGGTCTCGATCTGGTTCGTGATCAGCTCGCGATCGTTGCGCAGCGCACCGTCCGCGACGCGTTCGGACACGTGACGCCCGAGTTCGCTGGCACGCAGCGTGAGCTCGCCGAGCACGCGGTTGCGGGTATCGACGGCGGCGGTATCGAGCAGCGCAGAATGCTGCGCGCCGTTCTCGTAGACCATGACGGCGCCCACCGCCAATGACACCGCGATGGCGGCTGCCACGGCGACGGCGATGTACTTGCTCTTGAAACTGGCGATTGTCACGGAGTCCCGATACTTCTTATTTGCGCGCAATCTTACCCGTCGCTTTTGGGGGGGAGCCACATTCGGCGGGCGCCGACAGGGTCGCAATGTCGATTTGTTCCGCAGAAAGGCGGGTCCCGGCATCCAGTAGGATAGCCACGGATGACGAAAGCCCCGGATTTCTCGCTGGATCAGCTGACCGGACGCTCCCGGAGCCACCTGTCGGAGCTGAACCTCCCGCCATGCGCCTTGCATAACGAGGTCGTCGCCCCTTTCCTGGCGATGCGGGCGGCTGCGGCGGCTGACGGGCTGGACCTCACGGCGTTCTCGAGTTTCCGGGATTTCGACCGCCAGCTGGCTATCTGGAACGGCAAGTTCCGGGGTGAGCGACCCATGCAGGATCGCGCCGGCCGTCCTCTGGATCCCCTGTCCCTGGCGCCGGCGGACCGGGTCACCGCCATCCTCTGGTGGTCGGCCCTGCCCGGCGCGAGCCGGCACCACTGGGGCACGGATTTCGATGTCGTGGACGCCCGGGCCATTCCCGCCGGATACAAACTGCAGGTGGTGCCGGCCGAGTACCAGGCGGGCGGACCCTTCCATCGCCTGACCACCTGGCTGGATGCACACATGCAGGCTTTCGGGTTCTTCCGGCCCTACACCACCGAACGCGGTGGCGTGTCGCCCGAGCCCTGGCACCTCTCCTACGCACCGGTCGCGGCGCGCGCACAGGCGACGTTCTCCGCGGAGAAATTGCGCTCCGTGCTGGCGGACTCCGCCATCGAGGGAAAGGAAGAAGTGCTGGCGGCGCTGGACCGCAACTATGCAACGTACGTGGTCAACATCGACCCGGCGCCGGAGGCGGCGCTCATATCGCCACGGCTCGCCTGAAGCTCAACCCCAGACTTTCTTGATGGCGCCCAGCATCAACGTGCGCGTGGTGGCCATGGAATCTTCGACGCCGGTGAACACCGGCGGCTGACGCCGCAACAGGCGCCAGTTCTCGCTGCGCAGGATGCGCTGCAGATATTCGAGGTTGCGGTCGATGGATTCCATGTACGGGTTGCGGCCCTTGTACAGGACTTCCAGGTAGCGGTACGCGCGGTTGAATTCACCGTCGAGCCGCTTGGCGCGCATGTCGAACACGAACTTCGGCGTCTGGCGCAGCAGGTCGAGGCCCGAGGCGTAACGCACCTTCACGTGCCCGTTCTCGCCTATCGGCAGGGCCACGCCGGCCAGTACGAATTCGGCATACAAACGATCGCGGCACTTCTCGAGATAGCAGCGATCGGCCATCTGCGCCATGAGATCGGCGGTGCCGACCAGGTGCCCGAGCTTGTGGTCGCGCGGGTCGGGCGCAACGATGTTCTTGAATGGCCGCTCGTAGCCCGTGTAATGGATGATCTCGGCGGCGACCTTGGTCCACTGCCCGAGGTTGATCTTGGGTAGATAGTCCGTGAGGAATGCCGCGCCGCGCGATACGTGCACGGTGGTGAACTCGGCGCCATTCGGCACGTCGGTGTCGCGCGTGGTGCGCAGGTAGCCGACGTCGTGGAACAGCGCCACGACGATGCCGAGCATGGCGCGCTCGGCGCCGAACTTCTGCGCCTCCGGCACCTGCATTTCATGCCCGACGATGAGCCGCGCAGTGGCGAGCGTGATGTCGAGCGTGTGCTGCTGGTCGTGGTAGACGGTGTCGACGCCGAAGTACCCGGGCATGCGTCCGGAGAACATGCGTTCGAAGTCACCGAACACGTGGGCGAAGGCGGGGAATTCCTGGTCGGGCCAGACTTTGGCAAAAAGCTCTTCGATCGCCGCACGGACGTCGGGAGCCGAACTCACGAGAACCGTGTCGGTAACGTCGTAGTCGCTGCGGCGGGATTCTGCGATCACGTCCGTGCCTTAACCTTCGAGCACTAACAAGATGCGGGAGTCTAGGCAGGGGGTCGGTAAAAGACCAGCGGGTGAAATCTGAGTCTGAAGCGAGCGTGACGGGCATCACGGTGCCGTCAACCCACAATCGCCGTTTGGTGCCGGTTACTGTAAAGCGCGGAAACTCGCGATGACCGGAGTGTGATCCGACGCACGTTCCACGCGCCGGGGCGCAACGTCGATGCGGCACCCGGCGAGCCGCGGCAGCAACTGTCGATGCACCAGGATGAGATCGATGCGCAGGCCGTTATTCCTCCGGAATGCGCCCTGGCGATAGTCCCACCAGCTGAAGGATTTCTCCGGCTGCTCGAAATGCCGGAAAGCGTCCACCAGCCCGAGCTCGGTAACGCGCCCCAGGGCGGCGCGCTCTTCAGGGCTGACGTGCACATTGCCCACCCAGGCCGCCGGATCGTGCACGTCCCGATCTTCGGGCGCGACGTTGAAGTCACCCACCACGACGAGCCCGGGATGTTTCTCCGCCTCGAGTTTCAACCAGCGCGTGAGCGCCTCGAGCCATTTCAGCTTGTAGGCGAACTTTTCCGAGCCCGGCGCCTGGCCATTCGGCACGTACAGGTTGATGACGCGAAAATCGCCGATGGTCGCGGCCAGCACCCGGCGCGGCGGATCGTCGAAGTCCGGAATGTCGCGCACGATTTCGGTCATCGGGTGACGCGAGAGCAGGGCGACTCCGTTGTAGGTTTTCTGGCCGCTGAAGACGCTGTGATATCCCGCCGCCGTAAATTCGGCGTGCGGAAAGTGCGGGTCCTGCGTCTTGGTTTCCTGCAGCGCCACCACGTCGGGTGAATTGGCGCGCAGCCACTCGTGCAGCTGCTCGCCACGCACGCGCAGGCTGTTCACATTCCAGGTGGCGATCGAGAACTCGTCCTTCCGGCCACCTTCTTTCATGAATGGACCACCGCCGCCGGCGATCGCATTCACTGGATGAGGCCCTGCTGGCGCAGCAGCGCGTTCACATCCGGCGGACGGCCGCGGAAATCGACGAAGGCATCGAGCGCCTTCCTGGAACCGCCCTGCGACAGGATGGAATCCAGAAAGCGCTGCGCGACACGCTTGTCGAACACGCCTTGCTCTTCGAACGCCGCGAACGCATCGGCGCTGAGCACCTCGGCCCACTTGTAGCTGTAGTAGCCCGCCGCGTATCCGCCCGCGAAGATGTGGCCGAAATTGTGCGGGAAGCGATTCCATTCCGGCACGGCGAAGACGGCGACTTCGTTACGCACCTCCTCGAGGATTTCGTGCACGCGAGCGCCACGGCCCGGGTCGTATTCCGCATGCAGCCGGAAATCGAACAGCGCGAACTCGAGCTGGCGCATCGTCGCGAGGCCGGCCTGGAACGTGCGCGAGCCTAACAACTGCTTCTGCTGTTCCGCGGGCAGCGGCTGGCCGGTTTCGTAATGGCGCGCCATCGCGGCGAGCACTTCGGGGCGCCACGCAAAATTTTCCATGAACTGGCTCGGCAGCTCCACCGCGTCCCAGGACACGCCATTGATGCCGGCGATGCTGGGGTAGCCCACGCGCGTCAGCATGTGGTGCAGGCCGTGGCCGAATTCGTGGAACATGGTCACGACGTCGTCGTGCGTGAGCAGCGCAGGTTTGCCCGGTGCCGCCGGCAGGAAATTGCACACCAGGTAGGCCACGGGCACGGATGGCGAGTCGCCGAAGTCCTTGCGGCCGACGCAGTCGTCCATCCAGGCGCCGGCGCGCTTCTTGGAGCGTGCGCAGGCATCGAGGTAGAAGCCGGCGCGCACTTCACCATTGGCATCGAGGATTTCGAAGAAACGCGCATCGGCGTGATACAGCGGCACACCCTTGCGCTCGGCGATCTTCACGCCAAACAGCCTTTCGGCCACCGAGAACAGGCCTTCGAGCACGCGCGGCAGCGGGAAATAGGGGCGGAGCTCTTCCTGCGAGATGGAGAACAGCTTGGCCTGCAGCTTCTCGGCGTAGTAGCTCACGTCCCAGGCGTTCAGCGGGCGGCCGGCAAAGGCTTCGAGCTCCGCGAACTCGCGCTTCGCGGCCGGGCGCGCGACATGCACGAGCTGGCGAAGGAAATCGAACACCGCCTGGTTGGACGGGGCCATGCGTGTGGCGAGCGCATAGGCGGCGTAGTTGGGGAAATCGAGCAGTTGGGCCGCTTCGTGGCGCAGCGAGAGGATGCGGTCCATGACGGGCGTGTTGTCGAACTTGCCGCCTGAAGGCCCGACCTCCGACGCGCGCGTGGACCACGCCTCGTAGAAATCGCGGCGCAGAACGTCGGAGTCTCCGTCCGTCATGACGGCCACGTACGTGGGTTGCTCGAGCGCGAACAGCCAGCCGGCCACGCCCTTCTCGGCGGCACGCACGCGCGCCTGTTCGACGATGACGGGATTGATGCCGGAGAGTTCTTTCTCGTCGGTGACCACGCGCGTCCACGCGTTCATGGCGTCGAGCACGTTTTCTTCGAACTTGGCGGCGAGCGTGGCCAGTTCCTGCACTACAGCTTTGTATCTGGCTTTGCGTTCCGCTGGAAGTCCGACGCCCGCGAGCCGGAAGTCTTCGAGCGCGCGTTCGATGACGCGGCGCTGGGCGGCATCGAGCGTGCCCGATTCGTTCGCCGCGATGGCCGTGTAGGCGCGGAACAGCGGCTCGCTCTGCGCGAGGTCGGTCCAGTAGTTAGACAGCAGCGGCAGGCAGGCGTTGTAGCTGGCGCGCAGCTCATCGGAATTGAGCACGCCGTTCAGGTGGCTGATGGGCGACCAGGTGCGCGACAGGCGGTGCGAGAGCTGCTCGAGCGGCAACACGGTGTTGGCGAAAGTGGGCTGCGGCTGGGACTCGAGCGTCGCGATTTCACCCCGATGGAGCGTGAGCAGCTCGCGGATGGTGGGCTCCACGTTGGCGGCGGCGATGCGATCGAAGGCGGGCAACGTGGTGCCGCGGATGTTGGCGTCGGTCATTTGCTTCCAAGAACGGCTAGGACGGGTTCGGTATCCGGGCGCACGCCGCGCCACAGCGTGAACGCTTCGGCGGCCTGCTCCACGAGCATGCCCCAGCCTTTATGGGCGCGCGCGCAGCCCTGTTCAATGGACCAGCTCACGAAAGGCGTCGACGCCTTGCTGTAGCTCATGTCGTAGCAGACGGTGTGGCTGGCGATGATCGCGCCGTCCACGTTCGGGACGGCGCCCGTGAGGCCGGCGGCGGTGGCGTTGATGACGAGGTCGAAGGGTTCGTCCCCCACGTCCTCGAACCCGCAACCGCGGATGGCCCCGAGATCGACGAACAGCGACGCCAGGTTGACGGCGCGGTCCGGCGAGCGGTTGGCGATGACCAGCTCCGTGGGCCCGAGCTCGAGCAGCGGCTCGACCACGCCGCGCGTGGCGCCGCCCGCGCCGAGGATCAGGATTCGCTCGTTGGTGATGGTCAGGCCGAGGTTCTTGCGAAGATCGGTGACCAGGCCAAAACCATCGGTGTTGTCGCCGAGCAGGCTGTTCTCCGAGTTGAGCATCAGCGTGTTGACCGCACCGGCGCGGTCGGCGCGCACCGTGAGCTCGTTGGCAAGCTCGGCCGCCGCTTCCTTGTGTGGTACGGTCACATTCAGCCCGCGGCCGCCGCGAGTGAAGAACTCCAGCACCTGCGCGCGGAAGTCCCCCGGGGCGATGTCATACAGGCGATAGACCAGGGACTGCTCGGTCTGTTTCGCAAAGAGCCCGTGGATGAAAGGCGACCAGCTGTGACTGATCGGATGACCGACCACGCCGTATTGATCTGGCGTGTTCATAGCGGAAAAGATGGCTGAAATAAGCGCCTCACTCGGCCGGTCTTATACATGAACCCACGCCCTCGCGGAACGACGGTGACCTCCGCGTTCGCACGTTTGCTGGAGACCTTGCGGCCGGACCTGGTGCGCTTCGCCTTCTGGCTGGCGCGCGACCGGGCCGTGGCGGAGGACGTGGTGCAGGAGACACTCATCAGGGCCTGGAAGTCCCGCGACGAGCTCAAGGACGCCGGCGCAGCGCGCCCCTGGCTGCTGACCATCGTTCGTCGCGAGCATGCACGGCTGTACGAGCGCAAGCGGCTGCCCACCGTGGACGTGGAACAGGTCGAGGCCCTCGGCGATCCGGCGCTGGCCAGCGACGGAGACGCCGGGCTGGAAGACCTGCGGCGCGCCATCCTTCAATTGCCGGACGAGTATCGGGAGCCGCTGGTGCTGCAGGTGTTAGGAGGATTGACGACGGCCGAGATCGCCGCGGAGCTCAAGCTCACGCGGCCCGCGGTGCTGACGCGGCTGTTCCGTGCGCGCAACCGCCTGCGCACTATCTACGGGCTCGAACCCGCGGAGGACGCGGAATGAGCGCCGATTACACCTGTCGCCACGCGCGCCTCGAGATTGGCGGCGACCCGCACCAGCTCTCGCCCGAGCTCAGCGAGCACCTGGCTACCTGCGCCGCGTGCACCCGGTTCCGCAACGAGACGCTGGCGCTCGACGGGCGGCTGCGCGCCGCGCTCGAACTGCCGCTGGCGGAATTCCGCAAGCCGGCGGCGGCGCCCGTGCGCCGCTTCGCACTCGCGGCGTCGGTGATGCTGGCGGTACTCATCGGCGGCGGCTTCTGGTTGCTGAAGCCGCAACCCGCGCTGGCCGGCGACGTGCTGGAGCACGTGAGGCACGAGGCGGCGAGCTGGGACGCGCACGAAGTGCTGACACCGGCCGAGCTCGCCGATGTATTGCGAACCGCTGGTGTGCAGTTCGACAGTTCGATGCCGGTGGTCTACGCCATGGCCTGTCCGTTTCACGGCCGGCGCGTGCCGCACCTGGTCGTGCAGACCGCGGACGGCCCCCTGACAGTGATGCTGCTGGCGCACGAAAAGGTGAGCTTGCGCCAGGAGTTTTCCGAGGCCGGATTTCACGGCGTCCTGCTGCCTGCCGGCGAAGGCAGCGTCGCAGTGCTGGCGCGCGAAGGGACCGTGCCGGATGCCGTGGCGGAGCAACTGCTCAGCGGTGTTCGCTGGTAGCCAGGACCTCGCATCCGGCCTGCTGGCCGCCGAGCAGCGCGCACAGCTCCGGCAGCCACTCGCGCATGCCTTCCTCGACTAGATAGGGCGGGTTGACCAGCACCAGCGCCGAGCCGTTGAGCGCCGCGCGCGAATCGCAGGGGTGCATCCACAGCAGCGATGCCAGCATCGGCCGCGCGATGGCCGCGCCCAGCCGGGCATACCAGGTGTCGAAGTCGCTACGCAGTTTCACCGGCAGCCAGAGCAGAACGACGGCGCTCTCGAAGCGCTGCAGCGTGTCCGTCACCGCCGTGTGCGTGCGGGCAAGGTCCTCGCGCTCCTCGTACGGCGGGTCGATGAGCACGCAGCCGCGACGCTCGGGCGGCGGCAACAGTCCGCGCAGCCCGGCGAAGCCGTCGCCGGATTCCACGCGCGTGCGGCCGGTGACCAGCTTGCGCAGGTGCCCGGACTCTTCGCGCTGCGTTTCGAAGAACACCGCGCGGTCGACGTCGCGCAACTGGCCGAGGGCGAGCAGCGGCGATCCCAGGTAGTTCAGGCTGCCGCCATGGCGGCGCGTCAGCAAAATGGCGCGGTAGTGAGCCAGGGCCTCGTGACGCGGCCCGGCGTCGAGCAAGCGCGCCGCGCCCGCCTGCCATTCGGCTGGATGGGCGGTATCTCCCGGATGCAGCTCGTACTCGCCGCGCCCGGCGTGTGTGTCGACGAACAGCAGTCCCTTGTCCTTGCGGGTGAGCGCGCGCAGGACTTCGAGCAGCAGGACGTGCTTGTGCACGTCGGCGAAATTTCCAGCGTGATATTGGTGACGGTACTTCATGCAGCTCCGGGCGCTCGAGGTCGCGACCTTATACACGTTGCCGGGCGGCCCGCCGAACATCCGCAAGCTCCGGGTCGCTCCGTGACGGTCCGGGCTTCATTGTGCCCTCACCGATAAAACTGGGCTGAAGCCGGAGTCGCCATGGAATTCATCGTTCGCGGAGTGCCGCAGGAAATCGCCGACGAAGTGCGGCGCACCCGTCTGTCTCCGGGTTACGGTCATCCGGCCCATCTCGAAGTGGCGTCAGGCACCGGACCGTGCCGCTGCTGCCTTCGAACCTTCGTGCCGGGCGTGGAGCGCCGCCTGCTGTTCACCTTCCGTCCGCAGGGCCGCGGCCGTTCGCTCAACGCGCCGGGGCCGGTGTTCATCCACGCCGATCACTGCGAGGCTTACACGGGGGAAGGATTTCCCGAAGGTCTGCGTAGCCTGCCGCTGGCTTTCGAGGCGCGCATCGAGGGTAGTCGCGTCAATGGTCTTTCCACGAACGCCGGGGTGCCGGCCGAGACACAAATTCAGCGAATGTTCACCAGTGGGGGCGCTGAATGGCTTCACTTGCGGCATGCCGACGCGGGATGTTTCATCGCCTGCATCGAGACGGCGCCTGAACCCGGGCCAGGCGCGCCGAGCGTTTGATCATCCATGGAGCTGAACATGTTCAAGGCGCGGGGTGGGTATTTGCTGGCGGGGGCGCTGTCGCTCTGCCTGCTGGCGCGCGCCGAAGACTCCGCGCTTCCAGCGAGGCAGATTGCGCCGCCCAAACGGATTCCCGAAGCGATGCCCGGCGTCGCGCTGGAAGCGACCGTGCAGCCCACGGGCGAACCCGTGACCACTGCCAGCATCCCGCGCGCGGTGCGTCGCGCGGTGGTGGTGGATGCCGCGCGACGATTCCAGGTTGCCGAAGATGCCGTGGTGCTGGCCAGCGCCGAACAGGTGACCTGGAGTGACGGTTCGCTGGGCTGTCCGCAGCCCGGCCGCATGTACACCCAGATGTTGGTGGAGGGTTATCGCGTCTCTGCGACCACCGTGGCCGGGCGAATGCTCTATCACGCCGATACGCGCGGCAATGTCGTGACCTGTGGTTTGCCGTTGCGCCCCTCGCAGAAATCGGCGGACGAACGTGCACGCGGCACAGGTGCCGAGCCGCGCACGCAACCACCGCCACCCTCGCAGCCGGATCGGTAGTACCCGTCCACCCTTTCAGAGGGCGGCTTCGCGCGCCTGCATTGCCACCGTCGTAAACGCGTTGCGCAACTGCTCGGCCGTGCCATCGCCCTCGATGTCGACCAGGCCCCGATAGCCGCCGCGCACGAGCGCCGCGAAATACGGCCGGAAATCGTCGCCCGCCACACCGGGCAGAGTGCGCTGCGCACGCTCGGCGAGCTCGACCACACCGACCCACGGCATCGCCTTTTCGAGTTGCCTGGGTTCATCGCCCATCACGCGCATGTGGAACAGGTCGGCAAGCACACGGATGTTGGGATGATTGACGGGCGCGACCACGTTCACGACCTCTTCGATGAAGTTGAGGTAGTTGCACTCTTTGCGTTGCTGCATTTCGACGCCGACGGTAATGCCGTGTCGTTGCGCTATTGGCGCCATGGCCCGAAGCAACGCGATGAATTGCTCGTCGGCCTGCGCCTTGCTCCAGCCATCGGGAATGTGGCGGGCGCTGTTGCTGCCGAACACGATGTATTCGCCGCCCAGCAGCTGCAGGCGCGCGAATGCAGTTTGCGCATAACCGAGCACGCGCGGATGGTCCGCCTTCGGCCCGACGCAGACGAGCGCCGGATCGCGCAGGAAGCTGTTGCAGCCGCGCACCGGCAAAGGCGCCGCCAGTGCCTTGGCTTTGTTGGCGGCGAACTCGGCATCGCTGGAGAACGGGATCAGGAATCCGGCGACGCTTTCGACGATGTATTCGGCACCGAGCGCCTTGAGCCCGGCGGCGCGATCGATGCTCGCGGTGATGCCGATGGCACTGAAGAGAGTTGCGTGCGCGGCGCCGGCGGCGCCCGCAATCGGCGTGCCGGCGAGCGCAACCGCGCTTGCGGCCGCCAACAGTTCGCGCCGGCTGATGTTGGAGCGTCTAACTATCATCGCGGCATTGGAGCACTGCGGCACGCGAGTGGTCAATAAAAAAGCCCCCGCGGTTTCCCGCGGGGGCTTCGAGTTGGCATCGCCGAACGCGATGTCAGCTATTCGACGATCAGCGCGGAAGCAGCAGGCCTTCCGTCGCCGCAGTGGCTCCACCGCGGCTCGCCGCGCCGAAGTCACTGTTGTTGATCAGGATGATTCCCTTGTGGGCATCGGTGCCCGGGAACAGTTCCCACTGGTTGAACGTCAGTTTCGCCGACTGGTTGAACGTCAGCACGTCACCCGGCACCGTGCCCGTGTACTCCTCGCCGTACGGCGTGAGTTTGAACGGTCCAAGGTGGGATTCCGCGCCGCCGAAGTACCAGCTGTACGAGTAGTAGTTCGCCGTCATCGGTGCGCCGATCGCCGCCTGCGTGAGCCCCATGTCGCTTCCGCAGACACGCAGGATCACGTTCGACGTATTGGTCGCATGCTCGACCAAGAACCGCGCGATGCTCGCGTTCGTGGCGAGGTTGATGACAGCCGTCACCTGGCGTCCATCCGTGATGGTGGTGACGCCGGACACATCCTGGTTGATCACGGCAAAGTCGTTCACGCCATCGCCGTTCACGTCGATGTCCACCTCGTGGATGGTGCCGACCGGCGAGGCCTTCCGCTCGTACATGTTGAACACGAACTCCCAGACGAAGTTCGGATTCACACTGCAGACCTGGCCCGCCGCCGTGAGGAACGTGTTGACCGCCGCGACGCGCATCGTCGGATTCGGCTGTCCCGTGCCCGGCGCGCCACGCGGCGTGTCCGGCCCGGTACCGAGCACCGAGTACGCGAAGATCTGCGCATCACCCACACCGCTGTTCTTCAGCGGCACAGTGCCGACACCGGCCACGGCGGCCGGTAGTTTGCCGCCGGCCAATGTGGCTTTCACGTCCGCCGACTTGCGCGGCAGGATGTGCCAGGGCATGGACACCTCGTGGTGAAAGCCCTTGAACGTGACGTAGCCGTCATATTCATTGGCCGTCAACGGACCGATGGCATTGCCACCTGCGCCCGAGCTCATGAGGTTGTTGCGCAGCTTCGAGCCGTCGACGGTGAGCTTCACCGTGACCTTGGTGGACGAGAATGGCATGACCACGATGGAGGATGGCGTCACCGTCATCTTCACCGCGCCCGTGTCCGCGTCGTCCTGGTAACGCAGTGACGGTTTCACCGAGTACACCAGCGGCAGGAACGAACGGTTCTCCACTTCCAGCTTGCGAGTGAAGCTGTGGTTGGACTTCGAGGCATCGAGATATCCGAAGCTCATTGCTCCGTAGATCTTCGATACCGCGTCACCCGTCACGTCGTGCACGAACACCGGTGAGAACAGCGCGCGGTCCACGCGCACTTCGCCACCGCCGATGCGCGTGATCGGAGCCAGCTGATCCGGGAGCACCGTGGCAGCCGAGGACGGCTGGTACACGTCGGTTTCCGCGGTGTTGATCAGCAGCTGCTTGATCTCGCGTGCCGACAGGAACGGACGCGCCCCTTTCAGGATGGCCGCTGCTCCGGTGACCATCGGTGCCGCACCGGAGGTGCCGCCGAAGGCCGACGTCGCGGTGAAGCCGCCCGAGTCCGCGGAGATCGACGCACCTGGCGCGCCGATTTCCGGCTTGACGATGTTGTCGTCGAAGCGCGGACCACGCGAGGAGGTCGAGGCCAGCGAGCCGGCGAGCGATGCCTGGTTCGTGGGCGAGAAGCGTACCGACGCCGTTCCCGTGCGCAGCGGCGTCGCATCCGCCTGGCTGATCATGTACGCCGGAATCGTCTGCTCACCGCCACCAAACGCACCGCCAAACGGAGCGTCCGGAGTGATGAGGCCGATGATGCCGAGGATGCCGCCCGCCGCCGCGATGTTCGCGATCTTGAGGCTGAACGAGCAGGTGCCACGATCGACCAGCACGATGCGACCCGCGAGCTCACCCGCCGCGTACGGGTTTCCGCCCACCGCATCCGCGCAGCCAATCCGCTTGCCACCTGCGGCCGGATAGAACACCGGGCCTTCGATGGTAGTAGTGAGAGGCACGGCCCAGGGCTGGAACACAGCACCGCGATCGCCGCTGAGCGGTGGAAGCAATGTCATGAGCTGCAGCGTGGCCGAGGGTACCTCGGTCTGCGCCACGCTCAACGCGGACGAAGCAGCCGCCGGCGAACCGGTGATGAACTGCTTGTCGGCGCTGTTGCCGGCGGAGGCCACCGTCAACACGCCCACTTTCGCGGCGTTGTCGACCGCGAGTGAGAGGTCATCGTCGAACGGCTGTCCGTACGAGGATCCCAGCGACATGTTGATGATGTCGACGCGGTCGCGGATGCGGCCGTCGTTGTTGGGATCGAGCGCGAAGTCCATGGCCTGGAGCAACGCCACACCGCTGCAGGACGTGGCGGGCGCGGAGCAGACCTTGACGGCGTACACCTTGGCGGCAGGGGCTACGCCCAACTTGCCAGCGATGATGTCCGCCACGTGCGTGCCGTGGCCACCGAACGTGGTGGCATCGGGCGCGCCGATCGGATCCGGATCCGGCAGCAGGTCCGTGTTCGGCCAGCTCTCGCCGACGAAGTCGTAACCGCCAATGACCTTGGCGCTCGGGAACAGGCCGTTGTCGGCCGGTGTACCTGGGTCGTTGATGACCAGGTAACCCGTTCCCGCGGGAACAGTCGGAATGGCAGGAGCACCGGCTGCGGGCAGCGGCGCCCAGGCCGCCTCATATGCCTTCTGCGTGCCGGGACCACCCAGCGCCTTGTGCGTGTAGTCGATGCCGCTGTCGATCACGGCAATGCGCACGCCCTGGCCACGCGCGCCGACGCTGTGCGCCGTGTCGCCGCCAATGTAAGGCACGGTTTCGGAGAGATCCTGACGGTAATCGACTACGCCCACCACGCGGGCAATCGCGGTGTCGCGAGACAGTTGCGGCAGATCGGCGGCATCGATGCGCAGCACCACCGCATTGGTGGACAACTGCATGGACGCCACGACTTCCGCGTTCGGCGATGTCGCGAGTATGCGATTGATCACCGCCGACTGTTCGGCCAGCACCGATTCACGGCTGCGGGCTTCTTCAGAGCCGGCGACGGATTCGCTGCCGAGACGCACGAGCACGTTGACGCGGCCCGTCGCGCCCTCGAGGCTCGGATGCAGCACGCTGCGAGTAGGTAGGCCGCTCTGTTCGATGGCGGCGGGCAGAGCAAATGATTCCAGACGCGCGAGGCTGGCAGCCGACGTTTCGCGCGGCGCTGCGGCCGCAAACGTACTTGCTGTCAGCAAAGCGCTGCACACGGCCCATCGGAGGCCGTGACCGACACTATTGCCTTTCATGTGAGTTTCCCTTGAGAACCTGTTATTCCAGGTAACACGCCGAGCCAGGTCTTCTTAAGACAAGGCGTCGGGAGCGCGGCGGTTCTTTTTTAATGCCGCGAGCAGTGCGCACTTCCATTTCCCACGAATGCGCACCGTGTTATCCAGGACCCGCTGGCGACGCTACTCCGCGCTTCGACTTAATTCAATCGCGTGGTATCGCCAATTCCCGGCCAATCCCTGGCGAGATTGAACATAACTGGATCAGGATTTTTTGCGTTTCGGCGCGGACTTTTTCGGAGCGGCCGCGTCCGGCTTTGCAATTTTTTCGCGCGCGGATTTTTTCCTGGCAGGTGCGGATTTTTTTTCCGCTTTCATTGGCGCAGTGTCAGCCGCTTCCGACTTTTGTGCGCTCTTGGCTGCGGATTTCTTCGCGGCCTTGGGCTTCGCTGCGGTTTCCGCCGCTGGCGTTGCTGCATTTTTTGACGGCGGCGCAGTTTTCTTGCGCCCGAAGCGAGACGCGCCACGAAGCGGTGCAACAGCGAGCAACTCGCGGCACACCTCGAGCGTGATGGCCTTGGGGTCCGAGTCCTTCGGAATTCGTGCGTTGCGCTTGCCGTCGGTGATGTACGGGCCGTAACGGCCGTTCAGCACCTGGATGCTGTCGACGCCGAAGTCCAGGATGATTCGGTTTGCATCCGCTTCTTTCTTGAGGCGGATGACTTCCAGCGCGCGCTCGAGATTGACCGTGTACGGGTCGTCAGGCGGCTTCAGCGAGACGTACTTCGGGCCGTATTTGATGTAGGGCCCGAAGCGGCCGATGTTGGCCTGCACCGGCTCGCCCTCGGCGGTCTCACCGAGCGAGATCGGTAGTTTGAAGAGCTCGAGCGCCTCGGGCAGCTTGATGAGGTCCATCTTCTGGCCGGGGCGCAGGCCCGCGAATTTCGGCTTCTCTTCGTCGTCCTTGGTGCCGATCTGCACGAAGGGGCCGTAACGACCCATGCGCACGGTGATGGGCTTGCCGCTTTCCGGATGCTTGCCGAGCTCACGCGCCTGCGCGACTTCTTCGCGCGAGACGTTCTTTTCGATGTGCTCGACCTGGGTGATGAACGGCTTCCAGAATTTCTTGAGCGGCTCGGTCCAGTCTTCTTCTCCGCGCGACACCGCGTCGAGCTCGTCTTCGAGCGAGGCGGTGAATCCGTATTCCACGTATTTGTGGAAATGCTTCGACAGGAAGCTGCCGACGATCTTGCCGATGTCCGTCGGAATGAACCGGCGGTTGTCCATGTCGACGTACTCACGATCCTTGAGCGTCGAGATGATGGTGGCGTAGGTCGAAGGGCGGCCGATGCCGTGTTCTTCGAGCGCCTTCACGAGAGAGGCTTCCGAGAACCGTGGCGGTGGCTCGGTGAAGTGCTGGTCGCCGTGCACATTAAGAAGAGTGACCACGTCGCCGTCCTTCATGGCGGGAAGGATGCGGTCGTTCTCGTTTTCAGGCTTACCGTCGTCCACGTCTTCCTGGTACACGGCCATGTAGCCGGGTTTCACGAGCGTGGAGCCGTTGGCGCGCAACACGTGGCGGCCTGTACCGGCGCCGTTTGCGCCGCCCTCGGCTTGCTTGCTCGGCACCATGTCGACGGCGACGGTGTCGAACAGCGCGTGCGCCATTTGCGATGCGACCGCGCGCTTCCAGATGAGCGCGTAGAGCTTGTACTGGTCCGGATCGACCTTGCCTTCGAGCTTCGACGGCAGCACGGCAGCGGAAGTGGGGCGAATGGCCTCGTGCGCTTCCTGTGCATTGCGCGACTTGGTCTTGTAGATGCGCGGCTCTTCGGCCACGGCTTCGGCGCCGTATTCCTTGGCGATGACTTCGCGCATCTCGCGCACGGCCTCCACCGCCAGGCTCAGCGAGTCCGTACGCATGTAGGTGATGAGGCCGATGGCGCCTTCGCCGAAATCGACACCTTCATATAGCTGCTGCGCCAGGCGCATGGTGCGCTGCGCGGAATAACCGAGCTTGCGCGCGGCCTCCTGCTGCAGCGTGGACGTGGTGAACGGCGGCGAAGGATTGCGGCGGCGCTGCTTCTTGTCGATGGACAGGACGTGCAGGAAACCCTGCGCGGCATCGTTGATCGATTTCTCGACGCCGCGGGCGGCGTCTTCATTCGTGAAGCTGAACTGCTCCACCTTCTGGCCGTCGAACTCGACGAGCTTGAGCGGGAAATTCTGCGCGCTGTGTTCGCCTTCGGCTTCCAGCGTCCAGTATTCCTGCGGAATGAACTTGCCGATCTCGTCTTCGCGTTCGCAGATCATGCGCAGCGCAGGGCTCTGCACGCGGCCGGCGGACAAGCCGCGGCGAACCTTTTTCCACAGCAGCGGCGAGAGATTGAAACCCACCAGGTAGTCGAGCGCGCGACGCGCCTGCTGGGCATTCACCAGGTCGAGCGAAAGGTCACGGGGTTCAGCGACAGCGCGCTGCACTTCGCCCTTCGTGATCTCGTAGAACACGACGCGTTTGACGGTCTTGTCCTTGAGCTCGCCACGCTCCTGGAGCAATTCGCGCAGGTGCCAGGAAATGGCTTCGCCTTCACGGTCCGGGTCGGTTGCGAGGAAGAGGTTCTTCGATTTCTTCAGCGCGCGCGAGATGGCGTCGACGTGTTTCTCGTTGCGTTCGATGGAGCGATAGGTCATCGCGAACTGCTTGTCCGGATCGACCGCGCCTTCTTTCGGCACCAGGTCGCGCACGTGGCCATACGAAGCCAGCACCTCGAAATCCTTGCCGAGGTACTTCTTGATGGTTTTTGCTTTCGCCGGAGACTCGACGATGACTAGGTTTTCAGCCATCAGTTGGGTAACGAGTCCGTTTCGTCGAACAGCAGGTCTTCCATGCGCGCGCAGGCCTGTTCCTGGCCTGGCTGGCTCGACAGCACCATGAGCACCAGCCACTTGAGCCGGTCGATATCGACATCGTCACCATCGAGCGCGACGAGGCGGTCGATGACGATCTCGCGCTGCAACGGCGAAAGGATGCCTTCCTGTTCGAGCTGCAGCAGGTAGCCGCGGCAGCTGGTCGAGATGCGCTCGAGTTCGTCGGCGGAAAAGACGCGCAACGAAGGCTGCGTGGAGTCGATGTTGGGGCGTGAGCGTTCGCCGGCGAGATCGGCAAGCCAGTCGAGCGCCCGCTCGACGTTGTGACGGCCGAATCCGGCGCGTTCGAGATCGGCGGCGAGAGTTTCGCGTTCGGGTACTTCCGGGGCTTCAGCCAGCATGTACTGGTCGAACACGTAAATAAGAATGTCTAAAACACTTCCGGTCATGCTGTCGCCGGTTGTCGTTGGCTTCATTGTCCCGCCATGCGGCTGTATCGGCCGCCGGGGTGCGGCGCCACGTGCCCGTCGAGCTCCAGAATCAGCAGCATCGAAGCGATCGATTCGCTGTTCATACCCGTGCGTTCGATCAAGCTGTCGACGCTTGCTGGCTCAAAGGCGAGCGCATCTAACAGGATTTTGTATTCCTTGTCCAACGTGGGGGCCTCGCGAGAGCCCGTGGGGGCGCTTGCAACTAGTTGGGCTGAAAGGGAAATCTTGAGCTCGCAGAGAACGTCCTCGGGGCTCTCGACCAGCTTGGCGCCTTGCCGGATGAGCTGATGGCAGCCCCGCGCGAGTGGATTGTGGATGGAACTGGGGATGGCGAAGACGTCCCGGCCTGCCACGCCGGCCAACCTGGCGGTGATCAGGGACCCGGACTGCTGCGCCGCTTCGACCACCAGCGTGCCGTGGCTCAAGCCCGCGATGATGCGATTGCGCTGTGGAAAGCAGGCGGGCATTGGTTCGGTGCCTGGCGGGAATTCCGAGATCACCGCGCCGCAGGCGGCGATACGCTGCGCCAGTTTCCTGTGGCTGCGCGGGTACACCTGGTCGAGCCCACAGCCGAGGACGGCAACCGTGGGGCCGCCCGCGGCCAGCGCGCCCTCGTGACAGGCCGCGTCGATGCCGAGTGCGAGACCGCTGGTGATGGTGAGGCCGGCTCGCGCGAAGAACGAGGCGAACTCGCGTGCCGTGGCCAGGCCACCGGCGGTGGGGTTGCGGCTGCCGACCATGGCGATTTGCGGTTCGCTCAGGATCCGCACGTCGCCGAGGACGTACAGCACGGCCGGAGCATCGGGCGATTCGCGCAGCAGCGGTGGATAGGCGGCATCCGTGGCCGCCACCAACGCTCCACCGCATTCGCGCAGCCAGCGCAGGTCGGAGTCGATGAGCGCCTCGTCGGGCGCGGCCAGCCAGGCGGCGGTGCGGATAGTTAGGCCGAGCCGAGCGAACGCGGCGGGGTCCGGGCGCTCGAGCGCCGCCAGGCCGATGAATTGCGTGGCGTTGAGCGAGGGCGCGCGCGCCGCGATGGCCAGGCTCCGAAGCGTGGCTGCCGGAAGAGAACTCATCGCCGCAGCCTAAAACGAAAGGGCCAGCTCGATGGCTGGCCCTAACTCGTCTGAATGAAGAGAAATGCGTTACGGGTTGTAGACCCGATCCGCGACCCGCATCGGGGCGCGGGCGCCGATGACCAGGCCGTAGCTGATGCGTTCGAAAACCTTGAACACGATGAGCGTGCCGGCGCGCTCATACGGCAGGCGCACTTCTTCCGGGAAACCCTTTTTCTTCCAGGGGTATTCGCCGTATCGGTCGCGCACCACCTCGCCCTGCTGGTCGACCGCGAGCACGGCGCCCTGGGCAAGACCATCATTCGCACCGCGATTCAATACCACCACCTGGTACTGGCCGACTTGCTCGGCGTTGTCCGCGATGGAGATGATCTGGCCGTTGATGGCCGTGGTCGGCGCATGCGGCTGGAAATTGAGCGACCTTTCACCTTCGACCGTGATGAGTCGATCGCCTTCGAGCGCTTCGCGAGCGCCTTCGGTGAGCACGGCTTTCGTCACGTCACCCGGAACTTCGACAACCGCATTGGCGACGTACGCCGCCTGGTAAGCGATGATTTCCTTCGAGTCGATGTCGCGAATCGGCGGGCCCACGTGCATGACGACGAAGCGCTGCGCGGGCGTGGCGTTCAGATTCCGCACGTAGATCTCATGTCCCGTACCACCAATCATGTGGTTGTCGCGGAACGCGAGGATGTGCGGAGCGGCCACGGCCTGTTCGCGCGTCAGGATGCTGGGTCTGGTCAGGAACGCGGCGATTGCCGCGAACGGAATCGTGTCGACCGGGCCATCGAGGCCCTCGCTGCGCAGGCGCGGCTGCAAACGCGCGCCGCTGTACTGCGAGATGCTCACGCTGGCGCTGCCGTTGGCGCCATACGCCAGCGACAGCACGTCGCCGGGATAGATCAGGTGCGGGTTTTCCACCTGCGGGTTGATCTGCCAGATCTCGGGCCAGAACCACGGATCCTTGAGAAACACCGCGGCGATGTCCCACAGCGTGTCACCGCGCTTCACGGTGTAGTTCATGGGGGCGTCCGGGCGGATCAGCTGCGCCGTGGGCGCAGCGGTTTCGGCCACGGGCGCTTCGTTCATGGCAGCGACGGCGGCCTCGGTGGCCGTCATGTCGTCCGCGACGTTTTCAGATTCGGCGGCAGGCGGTGCGACCGCGATACCCGGTGATACGGGCGGCGGAGGCGCGGTTTGGCATCCAGCAGCAACCACCACGGCAGCGACCAGGGCCATGAGGGCAATGACCCGCGGGTTCAGAATTGCGAGCACGCGCGGCTCCCTAAGTTGTTGATTAAAAGACATCCTCCACTCCTCAATCCTGGGTGGGGCAAGCGGACCCCACTGTTATAATCCGCCGCAGCACGAGGGCCTACGATCTATTGTCAAGTTTGTGCGCTGGATCACGGGATCGGTCCCGAACGGCGCCTCGCAAACCTTGTCCACGGTCGAATCGCCTAAACATTAGCAGCAATCGAGCGGAACATCATGGCGCGCCTGCAAATTCTTGAGTACCCGGACCCCCGTCTTCGCACCAAGGCCAAGCCTGTCGAGGTCTTCGACGCGGCGTTGGCAAAGCAGGTCGAGGACATGTTCGAGACCATGTACGCCGCCCCCGGCATCGGGCTGGCAGCCACCCAGGTCGATTTCCATAAGCGGTTGATCGTCATGGATGTTTCCGAAGGAAAGTCGAACCCGCAGGTGTTCTGCAACCCGGAGATTCTCTCGCGTGAAGGCGAGGGCATTACCGAGGAAGGCTGCTTGTCCGTCCCCGGCATTTTCGACGAAGTGAAGCGCGCCGCCACCATTCGCGCCCGGGCGCAGGACGGGAAGGGCAAGTTCTTCGAGGTCGACCTCGAGGGTCTCGCCGCCGTGTGCCTGCAACACGAGATGGATCATCTCGAGGGCAAGCTGTTCGTCGACTATCTCTCCGACCTGAAGCGCGAGCGCATTCGCAAGAAGCTCGATAAAGATCGCAAGGAACGCGCCGGCAAGGCACGCGAAACCACATCCGCGCGCGCCTACTGATTCCGCGCCGATCCATCCCAGGCCTTCGGGCGCGCCCATGACCTCGTTACGTATTGCCTTCGCGGGCACCCCGCAATTTGCGCTGCCCGCTCTGCGCGCGCTGCTCAGGTCGGCGCATCGCGTCGTCGGCGTGTTGACGCAGCCGGACCGCCCGGCGGGGCGCGGCCAGCACCTGCGTGCCTCGCCCGTCAAACTACTCGCTGCCGAACACCGGCTTGCCGTGGCCCAGCCGTCAACACTCAAGACTCCCGAGGGGCGCGCCGACCTCGCGCAATGGGCTCCGGACGTTCTCGTCGTAGTCGCCTATGGGCTCATTCTCCCGCAAGCGGCGCTGGACCTCCCCAGGCTGGGATGCGTGAACATCCACGGTTCGCTGCTGCCGCGCTGGCGCGGCGCCGCGCCGATCCATCGCGCCATTCTCGCTGGCGATGCGGAAACCGGAGTCACCATCATGCAACTCGACGCCGGGCTGGACACCGGCCCCATGCTGCTCGAGCGCAGTCGCTCGATCGGCCTGCACGACACCGCGGGCGACCTGCACGACGCGCTTTCGGAGCTCGGCGCCGTTGCGCTCATCGAGGCGCTCGAGGGTCTCGCTGCCGGCACGCTTCGCGCGCGGGCGCAGCCCGCGGGCGCGACCTACGCACCGAAGATCGAGAAGTCGGAGGCCACGATCGACTGGTCGGCGGCGGCGATTCAGCTCGATCGGCAGGTGCGCGCATTCAATCCCTGGCCGATCGCCGAAACGAATTTCGGCGATGAGACCCTGCGCGTGCTGCGCGCGGCCGTGGCTGAGCCGGCCGGCGTTCATGCCGCGCCGGGCACATTGTTAGGCCTCGCCGACGACGGCCTGCGAGTCGCCTGTGGTGAGGGCGTGCTCGCCGTTCGCGAGCTGCAGCGGGCCGGCAAGCGGCCGATTTCGGCCCGTGATTTCGCCAACGCCGTACGCGTCGCGGGCCTGAGGTTTGGTAAATGAAAAAAGTCCGGCGCAATCCGCCACCCCAGCCGCGCCGCACCCTTCACGCGCCCGGTGCCGAAACCCTGGCCGCGGCGGCCCTCGCCGTGCACGACGTGGTTTACGAGGGTCGGTCCGCAGATGCGGCCCTCGAGGCCGCTCATGAACGCCAGGACCGCGCGGCGGTGCGCGCCATCGCGTTGGGAACACTGCGCTGGTACCTGCGGCTCAAGCCCGCGCTCGTGCCCCTGGTCAACCGCCCGTTCGAAGAACTGTCGCCACGGCTGGCGGCGTTGCTGGTGACCACGGCGCACCAGGTCGAATACTCGCGCGGCGCGCCCGAAGCCCAGGTTCACCTGGGCGTAGACGCCAGCCGCGTGCTGGGCGAAGGGCGCGCCAGCGGCGTGGTCAACGCCGTGCTGCGCAAGTTCGTCGCGCAGCGGGCGGTCCTCCTCGCGGCTGCCGACGAAAACCTGAGCCAGCGCTACATCCGCAGTGGCTGGTGGAGGCCTTGCGCTCAGCCTGGGGCGAACGCGCCGCGGAAATCCTCGACGCAAACAACCAGCATCCACCGATGGTGCTGCGGCTCGATCCCGCGCTCGGCTCGGCCGAAGATTTCCTGCGCTCGCTGCGCGCTATCGGACGTAATGCGACCCCGGTCGACTGGAATCGCGAGGCGATGGTCCTGGACCGGCCCGCGCCGGTGCAGGCCCTGCCTGGTTTCGAAACGGGCGCGGTGTCGGTACAGGATGGAGGGGCGCAACTCGCCGCACCGTTGCTCGATGCGCAGCCCGGAATGCGCGTGCTCGACGCCTGCGCGGCTCCTGGCGGCAAGACGCTGCACATCGCACAGCGCACCGCCGCACTCGCCGAGCTCATCGCCGTCGACGACGACCCGTTGCGACTGGCGCGTGTTCGCGAAAATCTCGAGCGGGCCGGGCGCGATGCCATCCTGGTGAGCGCCGATCTGCGCACTCGACCGCCGTCGCTCATGCCCGCGCAATTCGATCGCGTGCTGGTGGATGCACCTTGCTCGGCCACCGGCGTGATTCGCCGCCATCCCGACATCAAGCTGCTGCGCCGGCCCGGCGATATCGAGTCTTTCGCGGCCACCCAAAGACAGATTCTCACCACCGCATTCGAACTACTTCGGCCCGGCGGGCGTCTGATCTACTGCACCTGCTCGGTGATGCCGGTGGAGAACGAAGGGGTGGTATCCGCTTTTCTGGACGCAAATCCGCGCGCGGCCCGGGCGCCGTGGCCGGAGGCAGTCGCGCGGCCGCCGGGCCTGCTCGATCGGACGGTCGGGTGGCAGTTGTTGCCCGGCGGGAGCGCGGGCACGGATGGCTTCTACTATGCCTGTCTCACTAAGCTATCCTGACAACATACTCAGAGGAACCAATGCAGTTCCGTCGCGCGAATAACTTCAGTCTGCTGCTGCTTGCCACGCTGTTGAGCGTGGGTGCGAGCGGGGCCGCGCATGCTGACGTACTCGATGGCGTGCTCGAAGTGCGCTCGGCGTACGTCAAGCCAGAGCAGGGCGTGTTCCAGCTTTTTGCGCGCGTCACCTATCCGGTCAACGACGACATTCGGGCCGCGCTCAAGGACGGCCTGATGCTGAACTTCGACCTCGACGTGGTCGTCTCGCGCGAGCGCCGCTTCTGGGTGGACGAGACCGTCGCCGAATACACGCTTCGCCGCGAGCTCCTCTATCACGCGGTCAGCGATCGCTACGTGGCGCGCGATGTCGATGACAGCAACAACGATCAACACAGTTACGCGACGCTCGAGGAGGCGCTCGACGCGCTCGGCACCGTGGATGCGTGGCCCTTCCTGCTCTCTCCGCAGCTGTCCACCAACCGCCAGTATCGCGTCGCGCTGCGCGCCGGGGTGCGTCGCGGCCGGCTCTCCGACACCATGCGCGTGCTGATGTTCTGGACCGATGACTGGCACCGCGAGAGTGAGTGGTTCTCATGGTCCCTGCAGCGCTGAGACGCTTCGGCACCCTCGGCCTGATCGCCCTCTGGGTGCTGGTCAGCGGTGGCCTGCTGCTGCTGCTGGCGTTGTCGGTGCAGAACTCGATGCAGTTCAGCCGGCTGCAGGCGTGGATCCTGTTCGCCAATGTCATCGCGCTGATCGCCGTCAGCGTGTTGCTGGCGCGCAAGCTCATCGAGCTGGTGCGCGCGTTCCGCGCCGGCGTCCCCGGCTCCCGGCTGACTGCGCGCACCGTGGCCATCTTCGGTTCGCTGGTCATCGCACCGCTCATCATCGTCTATCTATTTTCGCTCGAGTTCCTGAACCAGGGCATCGACAGCTGGTTCAAGGTCGAGATCAAGCAGGGCCTCACCGACGCGCTCGACCTGTCCAAGTCGGCAATGGACGTGCGCATGCGCGAGTACGCGCGCAGCACGCAGCTGTTCGCGAACCGGCTGGCCGACAGCCCACCTTCCAACTGGAACGAAGCCACCGATGCGCAGCGCGTCGAGAGCGGGGCGCTGGAAGTGGTCGTCTACGGCACGCTCGGCCAGGTGCTCGCGGCCAGCAGCGCCGCCGCCACGTCAACCAATCTGCCGCGCGCGTCGTCGGAGATCACCAGCGCCATTTCGGCGGGCAACGTTTACTGGAGCCTGGAGCCGCTGTCGGAAGACGATTACCTCATCAATACAGCCGCGCCTATCGCCACGGGCCCCGGTTCCAGTCAGGGTCGCTTCGTCGTGGCGCAGTACCCGGTGCCGCCGCAGCTTTCGCGATTGTCGGAAGCCGTGCAGCACTCCTATTCGCAGCACTACAACCTCACCCAGCAGCGCGAGGGTGTGAAGAACCTGTTTGGCATGACTCTCACCCTGGTGCTCCTGTTGGCGATGCTCACGGCAATCTATGGCGCTATCTACTCGGCCGAGAAGCTGGTGCGGCCGGTGCAGGACCTGATCGCGGGCACGCGTGCGGTGGGCAAGGGCGATTTCGGCACGCGCCTGCCGCTGCCCTCGCGCGACGAAATGGGATTCCTGGTGCATTCGTTCAACGACATGACCAAGCGGTTGCGCCGCGCGCGCGAAGAGACGACACGCAGCCAGAATGCGGTGGAGCGCGAACGCGAGCGCCTGTCGATCATCCTGGCGCGCCTGTCCACGGGCGTCATCGCCGTCGGGCACGACCTCAAGCTGCGAAGCGCCAACCAGGCCGCCAGCAATATCCTCGGCGCCAATCTCGAACAGGGAGTCGGCCAGCCGCTCGCTTCGCTCACGGGCGAGAACCCACGCTACGAAAGATTTGTCGGCGAAGTGACGATGCGCCTCGCCCGCGGCGAAGAAGAATGGCGCGAGCAGCTCGACCTCAAGCCCGAAGCCGCCGGCGCTCGCGTGCTGGTTTGCGCCTGCACGCCGTTGCCCGGCGACGAGCACGCGCAGGATGATGCGTCCGCCCTGGGGGGTTATGTCATCGTTTTCGACGACATCAGTGCATTGCTGCAGGCGCAGCGCGACGCGGCCTGGGGCGAAGTGGCGCGCCGCCTGGCGCATGAAATCAAGAACCCGCTCACGCCCATCCAGCTTTCGGCGGAACGCATGCGGCGCCGATTCCTCGAACAGATGACCGGCGAAGACGCACAGATCCTCGATCGCGCCACCTACACCATCGTGCAGCAGGTGGAAGCCATGAAGGCGATGGTGAATGCGTTCAGCGAATACGCCCGTGCTCCGGACATGAAGGTCACGAAATTCCCACTCAACGCGCTGGTGACCGAAGTCGCCGATCTGCATCGCGTGCAGGAATCGGGCGCGAAAATAGATGTCGACCTCGATCCGCGCATCGCGAACGTCGAAGCCGACCGCGGCCGTGTGCGCCAGATCCTGAACAACCTCATCGTGAACGGCGCCGAAGCCGTGGAAAACGTGGCTGCCGGGCATGTGATTGCGGCAACGCGGCTCGAAACCGTGGGCACCGCTGAATACGCCACGATTACCGTCACCGACAACGGGCCAGGCTTTTCGCGCGACGTTTTGGGGCGCGTGTTCGATCCCTATGTCACGAGCAAGCCCAAAGGCACAGGATTGGGGCTCGCAATCGTGAAAAAGATTGTCGAGGAGCACGGCGGGCGCGTGGAGGCCGACAATCGGCCGGAAGGCGGTGGCCGCGTGCGTGTATCCTTGCCCGTAACAGACGGATCCCGACAGATGGTTGCGCGCGACCGGCGCGTTGAACCCAGGAAGGAGCGAGCATGAGCGCCGCACACATTCTGGTCGTCGATGACGAGGCAGACATTCGTGGCCTTCTGAAAGAAATTCTTTCCGAAGAGGGTTATGACGTGGACGTTGCCGGCGACGCCGGGCAGGCCCGCGCTTCGCGCGCGCGCCAGCTGCCCGACCTCGTCCTGCTCGACATCTGGATGCCCGACACCGACGGCATCACCCTGCTGCGCGAGTGGCAGGGCGCCACCGCCGAAGCGTCCTGCCCCGTGGTCATGATGTCCGGGCACGGCACGGTCGAGACCGCGGTCGAGGCCACGCGCCTCGGGGCGTTCGATTTCGTCGAGAAGCCACTGTCGTTGCAGAAGCTCCTGCGCACCGTCGAACGCGCTCTGGAAGCGGGCAAGAGGAAGCGTCACGCCGGCAAGTTGTTAGCCGCGTCCCCCGGCGTGCCGGTGGGCCGCAGCCGCGTCATGCAGCAGTTGCGCGCCGATCTCGCGCAGATCGCCACCAACGATTCGCCCGTGCTGCTCGTTGGAGAAACCGGCACCGGCCGCGAAGCCTTCGCGCGTTTCATTCACGACGCCAGCCCGCGCGCCGCGCGGCCGTTCGTCACGCTCATTTCCAGCACGCTGCGCGGCGAAGGCGCCGACCAGGTGTTGTTTGGCACCGAAGCCGGCGGGCAGATCGCCCCGGGCGTGCTCGAACGCGCGGGCGCCGGCACTTTGTTCATCAACGAAATCGAAGACCTGCCGACGCAGTCGCAGCGCTCGCTGCTGGGCACGATGGAGAGTGCGCAATTCACGCGTGTGGGCGGCAACACTCCTGTCCAGTTCAAGGCACGCATGCTGTCGTCGTCGCGCCCGGGCATCGAAAGCCGCGGCGAAGAATTCCGCCGCGATCTGCTCGCGCATCTGAACACGCTCATCGTTCGTGTGCCGCCATTGCGCGAGTACACCGAAGACGTGCCCGACCTGCTGCGCCACTACGTCGACCGCCTGGTGGATGGCGAAGGCCTGCAGTTCCGCAAGTTCAGCGTCGCGGCGCAAAACCGGCTGCGCAATTACCCCTGGCCCGACAACGTGCGCGAGCTCAAGAATCTCGTGCAGCGGCTGCTGCTGCAGGGCGGCGGTGAGGAAATCCGCCTCGAGGAAATCGAGCGGGAGCTCGCCGCGCAGGCGCCAAGCGTCGAGCCGCTGGTCAAGCAGGACCTGCTGGCGCTGCCGCTGCGCGAAGCGCGCGAGCAGTTCGAGCGCGCCTATCTTCAGCAGCAGCTGCTGCTGTGCAACGGCAAGGTGGGGCAGCTGGCCAAGCGCGTTGGCATGGAACGCACGCACCTGTATCGCAAGCTGCGATCTCTCGGCGTCGACTTCCGCAACATCAGCGACGAGCCCGAATAGGCGAACCCGATCCGCGCGTCAGTGAGCCGGGCGGGTCAGGGATCCGTCGTCGGCGATCGTGAGCGCGCCGTCCGGGAAGGCCGTGGTAGTCAGCGTCTGCAGCAGCTTGATGACGCCTTTCGCCGGGTCCGGCGCGGGGCCCGCGGGGCGAACCTGGATCGTCGGCTCGATACGGCCGGAAACGAATTTTCCTTCGTCATCGAGTGTGACGAGCAGGATCGGCGCGATGCCGCGGATGCCTTCCACGCTGATGCCGTAGTACGTGGCGAAATTGCCGAGGCTGTAGGCGATGAGCCGGTCCTTGTAGATTTCCAGCGGCCGCACGACGTGCGGGCCATGGCCGATCACGATGTCCGCGCCGGCGTCGATCATCGAGCGCGCGAACTCCACGACATTGCCGCGATCCTCACCCGCGAAGATCTCGCGCGCGAACGGCAGCACTTCCGCACCGTTGCCTTCCGCGCCGCCGTGGAACGACACGATGACGATGTCGTGTTTCGTGGCCAGCTCCGTGACCAGCGGCAGCCCGATCTGCGGATCGTTGAGCGAGTTCGAGCCCACGTTGGGTGCGAAGGCCACCATGGCGATGCGCCGGCCGTTGGCAATGAAGCTGGCGACGGTACCCTCGCGGCCGGAGTGGTGAATGCCCGCCGCATCGAGCGCCGCCATGCTCGACGAACGGCCTTCCTCGCCGAAATCACGGGCGTGGTTGTTAGCCAGGCTCAGCACGTCGAAACCCGCCAGCTTGAAATAGGTGGCGTAGCGTGCCGGCGTGCGGAACAGGAAGCAGATCTTCTTGTTCTTGCATTGCTTCACCGGCTCGCCGCCATCCTGCAGCACGCCTTCGAGATTGCCGAAGGTCACGTCGGGCTTCTCGAGGATCGGCGTCACGGCATCGAAGAACGACAACCCGTCGTCGTCGGGCAGGACGTTCTCGGGGAAATCCGTGCCCAGCATCATGTCGCCCACGGCCGCGAGCGTGAGGCCAGGATGGGTCGGTCGGGGGATTGGCGGTGCTTCGGGGTGCTGCGCCGGCGCCGCGGTGGGCGCCGGCGGTTTCGCGGGCGGCTGCGTGGCGCAGGCGCCCAGCAGCGTGAGCAGCGCGGCGCCGGCCGAAACCCGCAGGCGCGCCTTACTCCGCATCTAACTAGTCTCCCACGCGGATGACCAGCGCGTCGTCGAAATCCGCGGCACGCAGGCGCGCGCGCATGCGGTTGAGCTCGGTGAGATCGGTGATGGGGCCGATGCGCACGCGGTGCCAGACGTCTTCGTCCACCGCCACGCGCTGCACGTTGGCATCGATGCCCTGCATCTTGAGCTGCGCGCGGATGCGGTCGGCCTCGGACTGCTGGCGATAGGATCCGGCCTGCAGCACGTACACGCCGGGCCGTTCGATGTTCGCGGGCGCGCTGCCGCGATCGCTGGCCACCTCGCGCTCTTTCTCCGGCACAACGACTTCGAACTTGGGCAGCATGTCGTAGAAGTCGTAGTTCTTGGCGCCTTCCTCGGCGTCGCCGGTGGCGGCCTTGTCGGCGCGCGGTTCCGGCTTCGGGTTGGCAGCGACTTCCGTGGCCACCTGCTTCTCGCGGTAGTTCTGCCAGATCAGCACGAACAGTGAGAGCGACAGACCCACGGCCAGGCCCACCGCGAATTCGCGCCAGCGGCCCACATCGAACTTGAGGCCGCCGGGACGGGCGCGCTTGAAATCTCGGCTGGTGATCTTGACTGCCACGGCTCTTACATCGTCTCCGGTGCGGAGACGCCGAGAACGCCGAGCCCGTTGCGGATCACCTGCTGCACGGCCAGCACCAGGGTCAGGCGCGCATTGCGCAACGACGCTTCCTCGACGATGAACTGCTCGGCGTTGTAATAAGTGTGCAGCGTGTTCGCAAGATCGCGCAGGAAATGCACCAGCGCATGCGGCGCTCGGTTCAGTGCCGCCTGCTCGATGATCTCGGGGTACTTCGACACGGCGGTGAGCACAGCCTGCTCGTGCACGTTCGTGAGCAACGACAGATCGGCCGCGCCGGCGTCGTAGGTATGGCCCTTCGAGGCGAGCTGCTTCATCACCGACGCCACGCGCGCGTGCGCGTACTGGATGTAGTACACGGGATTTTCGTTGGAGCGGGATTTCGCGAGCTCGAGATCGAAATCCAGCGCCTGGTCATGGCTGCGCAGCAGGTAGAAAAAGCGGCACGCATCGTTGCCGACGTCGTTGCGCAGGTCGCGCAGCGTGACGAAGTTTCCTTCGCGTTTACCCATGGCCAGTTTTTCGCCACCGCGGAACAGGCTCACGAGCTGCATGAGCGTGACTTCGAAGCAGTCGCCCGGCGCGCCGAGCGCCATCAACGCGCCGCGCACTCGCGCGACATAGCCGTGGTGATCCGCGCCCCAGACGTCGATGAGCAGGTCGTGGCCGCGCTGCCGCTTGTCGTAGTGGTAGGCGATGTCCGCCGCGAAATACGTGCCGACGCCGTTCTCGCGGATGATCACGCGGTCTTCGTCGTCACCGTAATCCGTGGACTTGAACCAGGTGGCGCCGTCCTTGACGTAGACGTGGCCGCTGGCGCGCAGTGCATCGAGGGCTTTCTCGATGGCGCCGCGGAGGGCGAGGTCGCGCTCGGAGTACCAGTTGTCGAAGCGCACGCCGAACTCTTCGAGGTCGTTGCGGATGTCGGCCAGCATCGCATCGCGCGCGAACAGCACGATGGAGTCGAATTCCGGCACGCCCAGCGCGCGTCGCGCATTCTCGATGAGCCCATCGATGTGCTTGTCCTTGTCGCCGGCGGGAGCATCGGGCGGAGCCCCTGCCGCAACGTCCGCCGCGGGCCGCTTCAGTGCATCGCCGCGTTTCTCGTGCAGCGCTGTCGCAATCGGCAAAATGTACTCGGCGCGATAGCCGTTCGACGGAGAGGCGACGCTCTCACCGCACAGCTCGAGATAACGTAGATAGACGCTTACGGCCAGGATGTCGATCTGCCGGCCCGCATCGTTGATGTAGTACTCGCGATAGAGCGAGTGCCCGGTGGCTTCGAGCAGGTTGCCGAGCGTCGCGCCGTAAGCGGCGCCGCGGCCGTGGCCCACGTGCATGGGGCCCGTGGGATTCGCCGAGACGAACTCGATCATCACCTTGCGTCCCGCACCGACATTGCTGCGCCCGTAGGCCGCGCCCTGCGCCGCGACATTCTTGAGCGGCGTGAACCATGCGTCCCTGGCCAGCCGGAAATTGATGAAGCCGGCTCCGGCCACTTCCGCGCTCGACACCAGGGGGCTCTGTGGCAGCGCGGCTACGAGCGCCTGCGCCAGGTCGCGCGGGTTCTTGCGCGCCGCCTTGGCGATACGCATGGCGATGTTGCTCTGGAAGTCGCCGTGCTGCGTATCGCGCGCGCGTTCGACCACCACCTGGGCGGGATCCACCGCTTCGGACAAAACTGCGGGAACAAGTGATCGCAACGCCTCGCGAAGCAGGCGTTCTAGGTCGGATTTCACGGGGGGAACCTGTCTGGAACTCGATTAAGCGGGCGCGATCTTAACAAGTCTCGTACCCGTAAACCCCGGCGTGTAAACCAATCGCTGCCGCGGGCGTTAATCCTCGTGCAGGCCTCAATTTCTCAAGGAGACTCCCCGATGAAGATTCCTCTTTACGCCGTCGGCCTCGCGGCGCTGCTCACCGGCACCGCCTATGCGGGCGATCCGCCGAAATCCGACGCGCCGCACGGCATGCAAGCGGACAAAGACGGCGACGGACGCGTGTCACGCGCCGAAGCCACGAGTTCCGGCGCCGAGCGTTCCGGCGAATGGTTCGACAAGCTCGACCTGAACAAGGACGGCTACCTCTCGCAGGAAGAAATGAAGCAGGCGCGCGACAACCGGCACCAGATGCACGGCGACATGAAGGAGAAGATGGAAGCGCGTTTCAAGGAAGCGGATGCCAATGCCGATGGCCAGCTTTCGCTCGACGAAGTCCAGGCGAAGATGCCGCGCCTGGCGGAGCGCTTCACCAGCCTCGATACGGACAAGAATGGATTGCTGAGCAAGGATGAGCTCAAGCACGGATCGCCGGGCCGCCGTCCGCCGTCGCCCCAGAGCTGAAAGCCAGGACTGAAAGCCAGCGTTGAAAAGGAAGGCGGCGGGACTCGATGGTCCCGCCGCTTTTTTTTGCGCCTGATTACTGCGGCTGGTGAGTGTTCACCGCCGCGTTGGCATTGGCATCGCCGTCCGCGTTCGCGCTGGCCTTTACGGGCGAGGTGAAGTTGCGCGGCTGCGTGGCCTCAGCGGGGGTCGGCTGTTCGAGAGCGCCAGTCAGTGAACCCGAGCCGTTGGCATCGCCGGAAACACGCGGTTTCGGCTTCGGCTTCTGCTCGCTGGTCGGCGCCGGCGCAGCATCCTTTGCCGAGTCGAGCGAACCGGCGAGATCACCGGCCGCACTGCCGTTCGCGGCGCCGGTCACACCTGACAGCGATCCGTTCGCAGCTCCGGCTGTGTTGCCTGCGGCACCGCCAGCCGTGTTCATGCCGCCCGCAATTCCACTGGTCGCTGACGATGCGGTGTTCCCCACCGTGTCGCGAGTCGTCCCGACGCGATCCCGCACGTGTCCGGCCGTCTCGCGCGTGCGATCGATCGTCCCCGACGCGTGACGACGCAGCTCGCCGGTTCGCTCGAGACCGCCGCCAAGCGTGCCGTTGGCGCCGCCCTGACCCATGCCCCCGGAGCCCATGCCGCCACCTAGCGTGCCGCCCAGTGATCCGCCGAGGCCACCACCCGCGCCGCCGCCGAGAATCTGCGCCTGCAGTACTGGTGCGCCGCAGAACAGCGCGAGCACCGCGACCGGCTTGACCCAATGTTTGATATTCATGTCCGTACTCCTGAATTGCTGATGTGCGTGCCGCGGAACATCCGCAGCTCTCAGGAGGTACTACGCGCAGGCGGGGGATTTTCTTCCCGGGCCGTAAAAAGAATGTATTTAACTTAAGACACTCTATTTATCAGCCCCGGGCGACCGGGATTGGGCTGCCAGGGGCAGGTCGGCGGCGACCAGGCCCGCGCCATAAATTTCGTCTCGTCCGCGTGGGCCGAGATCGACGGCATGCGTCATCAGTGACGCCAACGCATCCGCGCTGGCGACCGGATCGGGCGCGTCGAGTGCGCGCGCGAGCAGTCCGGCAACCAGTGGTGCGGCGAACGACGTGCCGCGGACCTCCCGGTAGCCCGTGGCGTCGGCGGCATCCGCGGCGCGTAAATCCGCACCCGGAGCCGCGAGCGCGAGATGCTTGCCGCGGCAGGCCTCTAACAACACATGCTGCTTCGCATCGACGGCCGTCACGCCGACGACGCCTTTGTACGCCGCGGGGTAGAGCGGCGGAGCCGCCGGACCGTCATTGCCGACGGCGGCGACGATCAGGTGACCGCGGCCGAGCAGCACGCCGATCGCGCGCTCGAGCAATGCGTTGCGCGGCCCGACCAGGCTGATGTTCACGACGGCCACGCGTTCCCTGACCATCCAGCCCAGCGCGGCGGCGACCGCTTCGACGGCGCCACCCGTGGGCAGCCCGCAGTACACATCCGCGGCAAACAGCTGCGCGCGCGGCGCGGCGCCCTGAAAATCCCGGGCGGAGCCCGCAAGCAGCGATGCGACCGCCGTACCGTGCACGCTCGGCACGGGATTTCCATCGCAGCCGAATTGCCGGACTTCGTTGTTTCGCAGCGCCTCATGCGTGGCCTCCACACCTCCATCGATGAGCCCGACACGATGGGCGGCTGGACCAGCAGCGGGCGCCGTTGCCGTTTCGCTGGCCGTCGCCGCACCTGCGATCTCACCCACGTCGAGATAGATGTGGTTGTAGTCATACGTGCCTTCCGGATCGAGCTTGCGCAGCCGCTTGAGGCCGCGTGGCGCGCTCCATCCGTCCGGAGTCGCAAGGACGGTGACTGTCATTCCGAGTTCCGTGAACTCCTGCGTGCGCAGTGCACTGAACCGCGCCTTGATGGCGTTGGCGAGGGCCGCGTCCGTGATGTCGATGGCGATGACCTCGGCGCGTACCACCAGGTCGCCGCGCGGATCGCGATCGAGCACGGCGCGGTGATCGTTGAGCAGCCGATCGGCGCGAAGCGCGCGCGCGTCGGTGAGTTCACGCAGCGTGCCGCCAAGTGCGCGCGTGGCTTCCGGCAACACTCCACCCGGCAGCTGCACGGGCAGTTGCACCCTGGGCAATTGCGCCGAGGCAGACAGCGACAGCAGAGTCGCGAAAAAGAAGCCTCGGATGCGCACGGAAGAAAATCACCTCGCCAGACGTATCATCCAATATGAAAGCATGACCCATACGCCCGAGGAAATCGGACAAAGCATCGCCCTGCTGCTGCCGCGGCTGCGTCGCTTCGCGCGCTCGTTGTCGCGCAATCTGCACGACGCCGACGATCTCGTGCAGTCGGGAGTCGAGCGCGCCTGGCGTCATATGGACCAGTTCAAGCCCGGCGCGAACCTGGCGAGCTGGATGTTCGGCATCATGAGAAATGCGTGGCTGGACAACCTGCGCGCGCGGCGTCGGCGTCGTGAAGTCGCGCTGCCGGACGACAGCGGAGAACATCCGGCGGTTTCACCGGTCGATACGCATACGGAGCTGTGGTCTGTGTCGGAAGCGATGAGCAAACTACCCGAAGAGCAACGCCTGGCGGTCGCGCTGGTGCTGGTCGAAGGCCTGTCCTACAAGGAGGCGGCCGAAGTGCTGGAGATTCCCATGGGCACGCTCACCAGCCGGCTCGCGCGCGGGCGCACGGCGCTCGCCGCGGCACTCGCCGACAATGGAAGTGCGCCGTGAGCTACGAAGACGAAATCCTGATGGCCTACGTGGATGGCGAGCTCGATGCAAAGCTGCGCGCCGAAATTTCCGCTGCGCTCGAAAAAGATCCGGCGCTGGCGCGCCGTGTCGAACAGCAGCGCGTGATACGCGCCAGGGTCGTTGGCGCGTTCGACAAAGTCCTGAATCAACCGGTTCCCGAAAGTCTCCTGCGCGCCGCGCGCGGCCCCGCGGCACCGGAGCCATCCGCAAGCCGCGGCAATGTGCTGCAGTTCCCGGTACGCCCGGCGCGCGCGCCAGCCGCGCCCTGGCGTGCACGCGAGTGGGTGGCGATGGCCGCCAGCCTCATGCTGGGTGCGTTGATCTCCTGGCAATTGCTGTGGCCCGGTGTTGGCGCGCCCATCGTCGCGGGACGGGACGCACTGGTGGCGCATGGAGAGCTCGCGCGCGCTCTCGACCATCAGCTGGCCAGCGAACAACGGGGTGAAGAGCCGGTGCTGATCGGTCTTACGTTCAAAGCGCATGACGGCAACTATTGCCGCAGCTTCGAAATGCGGGCCACGCGCACGGCTGGCATTGCGTGCCGCGCCGGGTCTGACTGGCAAGTGACCGCGACGGATGCATCGGCGCTGCCGCAAGGCCAGCTGCAGCAGGCGAGCTCGGCGTTGTCGCCGGCCATCCTGCGTGCAATCGAAGCCCGCGCCGACGGCGCTGCGCTCGATGCCGAGGCCGAGCGCAATGCGCAACTTGCGGGGTGGAAGGCTCCGTAGGCGCGAGATAGCGCGCTAGAAAAGTTCGAGCGGATCGATGTCCAGCGACCAGCGCAGATCGCGCGGTGTCTTGAGCGACTCCACGCGTGGCAGCCACTCCGCGAGCAATCGATGCAGCGGTGCGCGATCGCGCGCTTCGATGAGCAATTGCGCGTGATAACGCGCGGCCCGCTTGGTCATGGCGGCCGGCGCCGGGCCTAACAACTTGAGATCGCGCACGCGACCCGCGAGCTGACGCGCGCTTTGCAGGAACTCGATGGCCGGCGCCAACGCAGTGGCCGAGGCGCGCAGCGCGGCCACGTGGGCGAACGGCGGCCAGTTCGCCGCCTCGCGTTCGGCGAGCGCGGCAAGTGCGAAACCGTCGTAGCCTTCGTTGAGCAGGCTTTGCAGCAACGGGTGATCGGGGTATTCGGTCTGGATCATCACTTCGCCGGGCTTCGTGCCGCGCCCGGCGCGGCCGGCCACCTGGATGATGGTCTGCGCCACGCGTTCGGGTGCGCGAAAGTCGGTGCTGAACAGGCCCTGGTCGGCATTCAGCACTACCACCAGCGTGACGTTCGGAAAATCATGCCCCTTGGTCACCATCTGCGTGCCGACGAGGATCCGCGCCTCGCCGCTGGCGATGCGGTTGACGACCGATTCGAGATCGCCGCGCTTGCGCACCACGTCGCGATCCAGGCGCGCGATGGCGACGTCGGGGAACAGTTTCCCCAGCGTCTCCTCGACGCGCTCCGTTCCCTGGCCCACGTGTTTGACGCCGTAACCGCACTGCGGACACTTCTCGGGCAAGGGCGCGTCGGCGCCGCAGTGGTGGCAGCGCAGTCGTGCAGCACCCAGGTGCACGGTCAGCCGCGCATCGCAGTCACGGCAGGGCGCGATCCATCCGCAGGCCGAACAGGCGAGCGTGGGCGAGTATCCGCGCCGGTTGATGTACACCAGCACTTGTCCGTCGTCGGCGAGATGGCGCTGCATGGCCTCCACGGCGGGTGTCGCGATCCCGGCGCGCACCGAATGCGCACGCAGGTCGATAACCGCGGCGCGTGGCGGCAGCGCCTGCCCGGCACGGCGTGGCAGCGACAGGCGCGTGAATTTTCCGCTCAGCACGTTCTGCAGCGTTTCCAGCGATGGGGTCGCTGAGCCGAGCACTACAGGAGCGCCGGCACGCTGCGCGCGCAGGATGGCGAGGTCGCGCGCCGAATAGCGGAAACCGCTCTCGTGCTGCTTGAACGACGCGTCGTGTTCCTCGTCGACGACGATGAGCCCGAGGTTCTGGATCGGCGCGAACACCGCGGATCGCGTGCCGAGCACGATGCGCGCTTCACCGGAAACGCATTGGCGCCAGGCGGCGAGACGCTCGGTATCGGTGAGCGCGGAATGCAGCAAGGCAACGGGCGCGGCGAAGCGCTCACGAAATCGCCCGACGAGCTGCGGCGTGAGACCGATCTCGGGCACCAGCACCAGCGCGCGCTGGCTGCGTCGCAGCACACGTTCGACGGTGTGCAGGTACACCTCGGTCTTGCCGCTGCCGGTGATGCCGTAGAGCAGGAACGGCGCGAATCGTCCATGCGCCGCATCGATGGCCTCAACTGCCGTGGCCTGTTCCTCGCTGAGTGCCGGGCCCGTGCCGCGCAGAAGCTCGGCGCCGGTGGCTTCGGCTGGCAGCGCGTCGGCATCTTCGGCCGACGACGCGAAGCCACGTGCGACCAGCGCGCGCATCGGAGTGCGCCAGTCTGCGAACACCGCGGCCAGCGCATCGCTGGTCACGCCGGCTGGCGCGCGCAGGGATTCCATCAATTCGCGCTGCTTCGGCGCGCGCTTGAGTTCGCCGGCGACGAGCGCAGCCAGTCCCGGTCCGGTCGCGAACCAGCGTTCCGTCAGCGCGCGCGAAGCCGCACCCTCGCGCGCCAGCTTGGGCAGCGCCGCGGCGATCACCTCGCCCAGCGGGTGGTGGTAGTACTGCGCGGCCCACTCGAGCAGTTCCATAACCTGGGCGTCGATGACCGGCGTTGCGTCGATGACCTCGAGCACTGCCTTGAGTTTTTCCGGCGGCACTTCCGAGCTCGTGGCGAGCGAGCGCACGACGCCGATGAGGTGCTGGCGGCCGAACGGCACGCGCACGCGCATGCCGGGCTCCGCGTTGACCGTGGAATCGCGCTGCGGGAGGTAATCGAAGAGCCGTCGCAGGGGCGTATCGAGCGCGACGCGCAGGATGGTCGCGTTCGTCAAAATGTCACGTCCAAAGTTTTCCACAGTGCGTGTGGATAAGTCTGTGGATGGTGTGGGTTGAAACCTACAAAAATGCCTAGTTTTTGCAGTTTCGTGTTTCCCTGATCGAATCGTGAGCACATATGAGCGAATTCAATTGAAACAACCACTTATGGAAATCAGGTTGTTAGATTGCGTGCGCCATTGCGCACACATGACAAAGATTCTCCGGGAGTGTTCGTAAGTTCCTGATTCACGGAAACGCAATACGCGGAAAGGCGCGGTCAACCTCCGGTCGGTGAGCGCGTTACACCCCTATGATCGCGTTTGTTACGCTCGCCGGCGTTTATAGCACGCCCATTTTTGGGGTCGAGCGGAGCCGGAACCAGGATTTAATGACGACGAGCCGCGCCCTCGATCAGTTTCTGTCCAGCGTCGAGAAGCGCGCGTTCAAGATCGCGCAATTGGCGTTGCGCAACGACGACGATGCGCTCGACGCGGTCCAGGACGCCATGATGAGGCTGGTCCAGTCTTACTCCGCGCGGCCGGTCGACGAATGGCGGCCGCTGTTCTACCGGATCCTGTCGAACGGAATTCGCGATATGCAGCGGCGGCGCACGGTGCGCGGACGGATCATGGCGTGGTTGCCATCGCGCGATGGGGAAGACGACGAGGAATTCGATCCGATTGCGCAGGCGCCCAGCCAGGACGCCGGGCCGGCGAAGAGGCTCGAGCTCGATGAGGCCATCGGCGTACTGGAGACAGCGGTGGCCGCGTTGCCGCCGCGGCAGCAACAGGCGTTCCTGCTGCGCAGTCTCGAAGGGCTCGACGTGAACGAAACGGCGAGCGCCATGGGCTGCTCCGAGGGCAGCGTGAAGACGCATTACTTTCGCGCGCTGGAAAACCTGCGCGCGAAGCTGGGCGAAGTGTTCTAAAGGCAAGGTATGACGGATCCAACGGATTTCGAAAAACGCACGCAGGAAGTGCTCGAGGAGAGCGTCGGGCGGCTGGATGGACGCACGCGTTCGCGCCTCACGCAGGCCCGCCATGCCGCGTTGGCGCAGCTCGAACAGCCGGCGCGTCGCTGGTGGCGTTCGTACGTGCCAGCCGGCGCGGCCGCCGCCGTTGCCGTACTCGTGGTGGTCATGTGGACGAACCCGGCGGACCGGCCCGTGGTCAACCCCGTCGAAGACATGGAGCTGCTCGCCGATTCCGATGCGCCGGATTTCGTGGACGACGGCGAAGACCTCGAGTTCTACGAATGGGCCGCGGGCGAGGTGGAATCGTGAGCGACCCGAAGCCGGCCGAACCCGATGACGACCTGCTCGAGTTTCTCGGCGGCATCGATGAGGTCAACGACGAAACGCAGGACGAAGACTTTTCCGATTTCCTGGCCAAGACCGATATCGACAAACTCGCGGCCCAGAAAACCAAGGCACCCGTGAAGGATGAGAAGAGTGAGTAACTCACGCCATACGCGCCGCGCCGCGCTGGCCGCGATGTTCGCCGTCGGCATGCACCTGGCCACGGTGAGCCGCGCGCGCGCAGAAGCGCCCCCCGCCGCGAATGCCGCCGCGCCCACGGCGTGGTCGTCGTTGTCGCCCGAGGAGCAGAAGGCGCTCAGCCGCTACGGCGACAAATGGAATTCAATGCCCGCCGAACAGCAGCAGCGCCTGGTGCGTGGCACGCGTCGCTGGCTGGCGATGACGCCCGACCAACGGGAAAAGGCGCAGCAGCGGTATGCACGCTGGAAGGATCTGCCGCCCGAGCAGCAGGATCTGGCCCGCAAGCGCTGGCACAAGTATCGCGAGCTTCCGCCCGACCAGCAGGAGCGGGTGCGCCAGAACTATCACCGGTTCAAGAAGCTCACGCCCGAGCAGCGCCAGCGGTTGCGCGAGCGCTGGCAGAACGCCACGCCGGAAGAGCGTCAGCGCATGCTGGAACGCCGCCGGCAGCGGCAGGAGCACCGGCCTCCTCCTCCACTAACTACTGAGCCGTAGAAGGCGCGGGTTTCGGCGGAATCTTTTTCGTCTTGGTGCCCGGGCTCGCCCAGTTGATCACGTAGTACGTGGCTGGCGTGTCGCCGATGTTCTGCACCGCGTGCGGCTGCATCGAAGCGTAGAACAGAACGCCGCCGGCCGGAACCACGACTTCCTTGCCGTTCACGTGCGCCTGAAGCGTGCCTTCCTTGACGATGACCATCTCCTCGTTGGGATGCGTGTGCGGTGGGTGCGAAGCCGTGTGCGGGTTCAGCGTGGTGATGTGCATCTCGAGCTCGTCGAGCGTGCGCGTCGGCTGTTGCACCACGTCCCGGCGTTCACCCACGTCGGTCTTCTTCGCCGCAAGGTCGCTCCAGTTCCAGGCGGTGGAATCCAGGACCTTGCCGGGCTCGTCAGCCATTGAGACGCAGGCCAGGGTGACGCTGGCGGCGATGACGGCCGTGGCGAGATCTCGTTTGGTGATCATGGATTTTCTCCGCGAAGGGAGTGGCAGACTACCAAGCGCCTTTCTATGGCTACAATACGCGCGGCCTCATACCTTCGGAGTACACGTGGGATCCAAGCTGGAACAGATCATCGAGAAAGCACTGTTTGCTTCGCGCTGGATACTCGCGCCGATTTTCCTGGGTCTGTCGCTGGCTTTGCTGGCGCTTGGTATCAAATTCTTCAAGGAAGCCATCGGCGTCTTCTTTCACCTGTGGACGATGGACGAGTCCCAACTCGTGCTCGTGGTCCTGGCCATGATCGACATCGCACTGGTGGGCAGCCTCATCGTCATGGTGATGTTTTCTGGCTATGAGAACTTCGTTTCAGCCATCGATACGAAGGGCGCCGACACCCTGGGCTTCGGCAAACTGGACGCCGGAACTCTAAAGCTCAAGGTCGCCGCCAGTATCGTCGCGATTTCTTCGATTCACCTGCTGCGCATCTTCATGAAGGTCGAGACGACCGACAATGACAAAATCATGTGGTACATCATTCTTCACATGACCTTCGTCGTATCGGCGGTGTTGTTAGGCGTGCTGGACAAGATGTCGTTCGCCAAGCACCGCGACCATTCGCCTACTGCTTGAGATCTATCCTGCCGCCTTGATGGCGTTGACGAGCTCGGCCACGGCCTTCTGGCCGTCGCCGTACAACATGCGCGTGTTGTCGAGGAAGAACAGGCCGTTCTCGATGCCCGAGAAGCCCGCGCCCTGGCCGCGCTTGATGACGATGACGTTCTTCGCCTTGTCGGCGTTGAGGATCGGCATGCCGTAGATGGGGCTGCTCTTGTCGGTGCGCGCGACCGGGTTCACCACGTCGTTGGCGCCGATGACCAGCGCCACGTCGGCGGTTTCGAACTCCGCGTTGATCTCTTCGAGATCGGAGATGAGGTCGTACGGCACGCCGGCCTCGGCCAGCAGCACGTTCATGTGCCCGGGCATGCGGCCCGCCACGGGGTGAATCGCGAACTTCACCTGCACGCCCTTCTCGATGAGCAACTGGCACATCTCCCAGACCTTGTGCTGGGCCTGCGCCACGGCCATGCCGTAGCCCGGAATCACGATGACCTTCGAAGCAAACGCCATCATGACGCCGACGTCCGACGCTTCGATGGGCTTCATCGAACCCGTGACTGCAGTGGCAGTGCCGCTGGTCGCAGAACCGAAGTCCGAGAACAACACGTTGGCCAGCGACCGGTTCATGGCCTTGGCCATGAGCTGCGTGAGCAGCGTACCGGCCGAACCCACCACCGTACCGGCGATGATCATCGCGGCGTTGTCGAGCACGAAGCCCTCGAAGGCCACGGCGAGACCGGTGAGCGCGTTGTACAGCGAGATGACCACGGGCATGTCGGCGCCGCCGATGGGCAGCGTCATGGCGATGCCGAACAGCAGCGCCAGCGCGAAAATCAGCGTGACATGCAGCGGGTCAGCGCCGTGATGCAGTACGACGATCACACCCACCGCGAGCGAGCCCAGGAACAGCAGGCCGTTCACGAACTTCTGGCCGCCGAAGCGCAGCGTCTTGTTGATGACGCCCTGCAGCTTCGCCCAGGCGATCAAACTACCGCTGAACGAGATGGCGCCGATGATGCCGCCAATGACGGCGAGCGACATGACCACGCTGCTGTGCGCCGCCGGCGCACCTGCCACGTTCGCATACGCCGCGCGATACAGCTCTACCGCGGCGATGGCCGCGGCCGCGCCGCCGCCCATGCCGTTGTACAGCGCGATCATCTGCGGCATGTCGGTCATCGCGACTTTCTTGCCGCTCCACCACGCGACGATCGATCCGACCACGATGGCCGCGATGATGAGCTCGTAGTTGGACATTCCCGGATAGAGGAACGAGACCAGCGTGGCCACCACCATGCCGGCGCCGGCCCAGACGATGCCGCTGCGCGCCGTGACAGGCGAGCTCATGCGCTTCAGGCCCAGGATGAACAGGCAGGCCGTGAGGAAGTAGCTGATGTCGATCAGCAGCCGCGGCGAGAAGAAGCCGGGCGTATTCATTGCGCCGTCCATCAGTGACCGCCTCCGGTCTTCTTGCGGGCGCCCGAAGACTTGAACATTTCGAGCATGCGTTCGGTCACGACATAGCCGCCGACCGCGTTGCCAGCCGCCAGCAGCACGCCGACGAAGCCGATGATCTTTTCGAGCGGCGTAACCGCGCCGCCGAGCGCCACCATGGCGCCCACGAGCACGATGCCGTGCACGAAATTCGAACCCGACATGAGTGGGGTGTGCAGGATCACCGGCACCTTGGCGATGATTTCGTAGCCGGTGAAAGCCGCGAGCATGAAGATGTAGAGAGCAACGATTCCGGTCATGTCTTAACCCTCCACCGCTTTACGGGTGGCTTCGTGTTTGATGGCGCCGTCGTGCGTGAGCACGGCGCCGGCGAATACTTCGTCCGCCCAGTCGATTTTCAGATCGCCGGCCTTGTCGATGGCGGGCTTCAGGAAATTGAGCAGGTTGCGGGCATACATCTCGCTGGCGTTGTAGGCGAGAGTGCCTGCCACGTTCACGGGGCCGATGATCTTCACGCCCTGGTGGATGACGGTTTCACCGGCCTTGGTCAGCTCGCAGTTGCCGCCTTGTTCCGCGGCGATGTCGACGATCACCGAACCGGCGCGCATGCGCTCCACCGCGGCCTTCGAGATGATGACGGGCGCCTTGCGGCCCGGCACCGAGGCCGTGGAGATGACCGCATCCGAGGCGGCAATGCGCGCATCGAGCGCCTCCTGCTGCTTGGCCTTCTCTTCAGACGTGAGCTCGCGGGCGTAGCCACCGACGCCGTCGGCGCTGACCCCGGTCTCGACGAACTTGGCGCCCAGCGACTTCACCTGTTCGCGGGTGGCGCTCCGGACGTCATACGCCTCCACGACGGCGCCCAGTCGGCGCGCGGTGGCGATGGCCTGGAGCCCGGCCACGCCGGCACCGATGATCAGTGCCTGCGAGGGACGGATGGTCCCGGCGGCCGTGGTCAGCATGGGCATGAATTTTTCGAGGTTGTTGGCGGCGATGAGCACCGCCTTGTAGCCGGCCAGCGAAGCCTGGGAAGACAGCGCGTCCATCGACTGCGCGCGCGAAATACGCGGGATGAACTCGACGGCAAAACTGGTGATCTTGCGGTCGCGCAGCGCCTTCACCTCGGCGTGTTTCGCGTGGGCCTGCATGAAGCCGACCACCACGGCGCCCGGTTTGAGCTGTGCAATCTGCTCCAGGCTGAGCGGCGCGACGGTCAACACCACGTCCGCCTCAGCGAGTACGGCGGCCGGGGTGGCTAACCATTCACCCTTCTTGTACAGGGCGTCCGGAAACTGGGCGCGAACCCCGGCCCCCGGCTCCAGCACCACCCGCGCGCCCGCGGCCATGAATTTGTCGACCACCTCGGGTACGAGGCTGACGCGCGTTTCACCGGGCGCGCTCTCGCGCAGCGCGCCTATCGTAATCGGCATTTGGCTTGACTCCCCTGGACCTGCGGCGACGGGCCCGTGGCAGTTCCGCCAAAGGCCTTTTTTTCCCGTGTTAAATGAATGTCTTGCGACGTTGAATTCTCGCACACGACTGGTCTATCTTACATGCCTCATGTTGGGCATCGATCTTGAAAAGGCAGATCGAGGTGACGGCTCGGATCTGCGCCTGCTCGCGAGCGACTTGGGTCGCGCGCTCTCCCAACTCGTCCTTCGAACGGACGTGTCCGGAATGCCGCTGGAATGGATCGACTACAAGGAAGCGGCCCGCCTTTATCACCAGGAGCAGGTCGCCTATACCTGCGGCAGCCCGCTGTTCAAGCTCTACGGTGGTGTCAGCGCTCGCACGGGTTTTCGAACCGTGCTCGAGGTCAACTCCATCGTCGCCACCGTGGGCCACACCGGCAATCCCGGCAACACGCGGCACGACTACGTCCCGCCGCTCAACAACCAGACGCTGTTCCGGCGCGATGCGCACTTCTGCCTGTATTGCGCGCAGCGGTTCCCCGTGCGCGAGCTGTCACGCGATCACATCCGGCCGTTCAGCCAGGGGGGCCGGGACGTGTGGACGAACGTGGTTGCGGCCTGCCGCCGCTGCAACAACCTCAAGGCGTCGCGTACGCCCGAGCAGGCCAGGATGCAGCTCATCGCGGTGCCGTTCACGCCGACCTACGCGGAGTACATCTTCCTGAAGGGCCGGCGCGTGCTCGCCGACCAGATGGAATATCTGCGCGCGCACTTCCCGCGGCACTCGCCGCTGCACGCGCGCATCAAGCGCTACCTGAGCTGAGAAAGACCGGGGTCTGACCCCTTCTATCTACTCGACGCGGAGCCAGAACCGCGCCACGACTTCCTCGTGGTCGGACGAATGCCCGCGCACGATCAGGTCGTAGTCGCCAGCGTCGAAGCTTCCCGGGTCGCGCAGGGTGAATGACAGCTGGGTGCGGGCGACGGGTGCCTGGCGCGATGAGCGCCACGCGAGCGTTGCGCCACGGCGATTGACCAGGTCCATCTCGTATTCGGCGTATTGCGGCTGCTGCGGGCTATGGCCGCCAATGCACTCGAGTTCGATTGCGCCATCTTCGCAGGTCAGCACGACCACATCCGGTTTGATGACCAGTTCGCCGGGAGCATCGTTGAGGGAGACGCTGACGTCGGGAGTGCTGGCTCCACCGCGGACGTTGCTGAGGCGCACGGTAAGGGAAGACGCGGAGCGCTGAACGGCGGACGCGACCCGGGTGGTGCCGGGCGCAGGGCTGTCATCGCGCGGCAGGAAGAGGCTGAGGCCGAGGCCTACCGCCACCAGCACGCTCGCAGCGAGTGCGACCTGCCACTGGCGTTCGCGCCCCCGGTCGACGGGTGTGCTGCGGTTCAGCCATCCACGCCGCGCCGCGCTCGCGATGCCACGCCGCAGGCGGCGTTCCATCTCGACTTCAGCGGCAAGATCGGGGGATGCGACCAGCCAGGCTTCGAACTCGGCGCGCTCGGAGCGCGAGAGATCGCCCGCGACATAACGCGAAACGAGCCGGGTCTGCTCTTCAAGCGAATTGCGATCGAGAGACTTCATGGTTGACTTGTGTCACCAGGAGCCAAAATGTCTCACCCAAATTGTGAAAGAGATCATCAGGGGCAGCAAAATTGAGGTGATTCGCGGAAAAAGGGCCAGGTGAGGCGCCCGCCGCTCAATGATGGTGCGCAGCCGGCTGCGCGCACGCATCAGCACGCGGTCGAAATGCTTAGGGGAAAGTCCGAGGTCGCGGCACAGCTGTTGCTTGTCGGTGCCATCTAGATAGAACCGGGTCAGCAGCTGCCGGTCGCGTTCGGTCGGAAGCTCTTCGAGGAGTTCAGCCACCGCTTGCGCCAGGTGCCGATCGTCCGACTCGGACAGATCGCTCTGCTCCATTTCGAGATTCTGCGCGAGCTCGTCCACCAGCTCCGAATCGACCACCGTCTGCTGGCGCAATGCCTTGCGCGCGGCGTTGAGCGCGAGGTTGCGCGCAGTCGCAGCGGCAAACGCGAACACCTTGCGCGGATCGTCGACAGTCCGTGCACGCACGCGTTCGACGACGATGTGCAGCGTTTCCTGGGCCAGGTCCTCGGCGTCGATCCAGCGATGAAACGCCCCAAAACGCAGCACCGCGAGCACGCCGGGACGCAGCGCCACGAGCATGCGCGTCTCGGCCTGCCGGTCGCCGGCCAGCGCCGCAGCGACGATGCGTTCGAGTTCGTCGACCGGAATCGTGCTCACGCGACCCCCGCCTGGCGCCGGTAGTTAGTTGCACGCGAGCGCCTCCATGGCGCCCTTGCAGTCCGCGCCCGGATCGAGATTCGCGAGTTCACGAAGGAATTCGACATTGACCCATGGATACCGCGTGGAATCGCTGCTCTTGCTCCTGCAAAACAGCAGTTGTTTTATCTGCTGGGCGTCGCACTTGTTGAGCGGCGGGCTTCCCCAGACGAGCGCCACTGCACCGGAGACGTAGGCCGCGGCACTCGACGCGCCGGCGGACTCGGACAATGCATAGCCTCGCTCGGAATTCTCTGTCGTTGTCACCACGATGTCCACGCCGGGTGCCTGAATTCTGCCGTCGTTCGCATCTGGACGGCCCTTAGGATTGAACAATTCGTGGCCGCGCATATCGGTAGGGACCGCGGCGAGAACCCCGGGCAGACAACGGTATTGGGAAGGGAAGTACTCGCGGACGGTGTCATCCCGGTCGAGGCTGGTGGCGTAGCCGGTGACCAGCAGGCGCTTTATGGACGACGGCCCGCCGACGGCAGCGACGATCGCTTCGGAAATCGCGCGGCTGTCGACCGGCCATTTCGCGCTGATGTTGATGACTTCGGCGCCGTCTTCGACCGCCGCATCTATTCCGGCGGCGATCGTCGAGATGCGCGCGAGAAGGCCGCGATCGACGCGGCTGATGACGATCGGCAGCAGCCGGCTGTTCGGCGCCACGCCCGCAACGCCTATGCCATTGTCCATTCGTCCGCCGATGGTGCCGGCCATCTCCGTGCCATGCGCATAACAACGGCCACTGGTGGCACAGCGCGCATTGAGCTTGCCGCCCTGTGAGCCCGGTGTTTCCTGGGTACGCAGGTGCAGCACTACATTTCTGGCCAGGTCCTCGTGCGCGGCGTCGATGCCGGAATCGAGCACCGCGACGATGCGCGGCAACGAGCGCGCCGCGACAGCTGAATCCCAGCCGATTTTCTTGTGGCCCCATAACTCGTCGAGGCAAGGATCGTTGGGGAACGTGGATCGGGCGGCGCGTAACCAGCACCGCGAATCGGAATCAACCGGCGGCGGGAGCTCCATCGAAGTGGTGAGGTAGTCGGGCCCGTCGCAATCAGGCTCCGAATATCCCACCGGGGGCGAGTTGATGATCTCGATCAATCGTTCTGTCGGTGTATATCGCGAAAAGTTCACGACGACGAAACTCCGCTCGCGCTCGACCTTCCGCACGGACCCGGTGTGATTGAGCCATTCGACGAGCTGGCGCTGATTGCTGCCTTCGGCCGGAAACATGATGAGGCGCGCCGGGAGCTCCCGGGCTTTCTGCGCGGAATCCGCGGCGGATCGATGGCGCTGCGAGAACGTGCCCGCCCAGTGCGCACACGCAGCGCGCAGATCGAATCGCGAATCCCCGAGAGACTCCAGATAGTCCACGACAGCGGGGGGCGCGCGGGCGGCCGTTGACGCCCACTGGCCGCCATGAGCACAGAGATTCGGCGCCGCCGCGACCGCAAAACCTGCCCCGAACGTTGCTGCCGCGGCGAACGGCAGCAACGTTGCAGAGCGTATTCGCGCAAGGTGGCGCAATACGCTATTTATGCGGGCCGATGATGACACTGCCTTCAGAGGTCACACGCGCGGGCGAGTCCACGAGAATCATCATGCCCCGATCACCGTTCGCTTCCTGCACCAGGAAGGCAATCATGTCGTTGAGTTCGACCGCGCCCTTTACCTTCGAAGGACGCATCGCGATGTCACGGGTGCGCAGGCGATGACAGGACGAAAGAACTTCGGCATTGCCCGTCTTGACGTCGTCGAGCGTGCAATAACGCGTGCCAGGCGTGAACAACATCGTGACACCGCAGGGTGCGGCGAAGTCCATGCGCCACGGAGAGCGCTGTTTGCTCGAATTTCGCGTGCAGATTCGCACCACGTTTTCTTCGGGATCAAAAACGAAAGTAAGCTTGCCGCCAACCGGCATGTGGTCGTTGAGCGTGGAAGAATTCACGGTGAATTCCTGGCCCAGCCATTTCACCAGGGCATTGTCGGGAGTGGTCTCCTGAGCTGCGGCAAGCGCCGCCCCGAGCAGCAGGGCAGCCGCCATCATTGATATTCCGAATCTCTTTCCGCCAGTAGTCAGTTTTCCGTACATGAGCCACTCCTCTGTTCATTGCAGCCAATCAGGTTGATCCAATCCCATCGGGCGTCACGGAAATTCGTTAGCCCTGACAACGAAACTCGACCAGACGGTGGTCGCGGCGCTGCCACGAGTACGCAGCTGGGCGATGCGCAGCGCGTCCGCTGCGCGCCCGGACTTCCGATACGCCTCGTAAAACTCTTTCATGAACCGCGCCGTTGAAGCGTCTTCGATCGGCCACAGTGCCGCCACCACCGAGTGCGAGCCGTTGGCGAGAAAGCCATAGGTGAGCCCGAGCACACCCTCGCCGCGAAGCGCGCTGCCATCTCCCGTGGCGCAGCCCGAGAGGACTACGACGTCTGCACGCAGGCCGCTGCTGGTGATGTCGTTCGCGGTCAAACGAGTAGAGGGCAACAGTGTGCCGTCCGGCGTGTATTCGCTGAGGTAAAGCGCCGACTGCTCGGGAGAATCCCGGCGCGCGACGGCATGGGTGGCGAAATGCAGCACCGCAAGTTCGCTCGATGGAAGCTGCAATACGCGGGTCGCAGTCGCGTCGAACCCCGACAGCTGGATGGTTCCGGTGGACCCGAAGGCCTTGGTCACCGCGCTTGCCTCGAGCGCCGAATAGGGCAGGCGTGTCAGGTTGTTAGGCGAGCGCGGCGGTGCACTGCGCAGCGTGCCGGAGCCGCCGCTCCCGGAGGCGCTCAGCCGGCGATCATCCGCGGCATACACCGGGTCGGACACCACGGCGACTCGCGTGTTGTGTGTTTTTACCGGCCGGTTCTTGTCCATCGCGAGAGCCAGCGACGGCGCATACCCCAGCACGAATCGATCGATGACCAGGTCGCCACCGCCTCCCGGCACGGGAAGAGACGCGAACGGAACGCCGTTGAGAGGGCCGTCTGCCAGCACCAGCATGCGGGTCTCGGTGATGCCGTCGAGCAGACGACCTAACAACATTGACCCCAGATTGCGTTCGCCGGCAATGCCGGGCGAGCGGCCGGCCCGGGCCGCCGCCGCCGCGACAATGGCTTGTTGAATCCGGTCGCGGCCGGGGAGCGTGGCGTGACGCAATTCGCCGCGTGTGAGCAGCCACGCCTGTGAATTGTCATCACCGACGAAATAGGCGAGCACCGCGGCGCCTGGCGGCAACTGACGCTGCACCTGTGCCAGGGATACCGGGAGTGAGGTCTGCCGAGCGGCCACGCCGCCTTGACGGATGCGAATGGCGTCGAGTTCCGCGCGTGCTTCCTCGATCGAGTGCCGGAGCGCGAGCGTCCCCGCCTCTTCGGCGTCCTGACGCTGGACTCGGGCTTCCAGCTGCAACTGCTGCGACGTCAGGCGCGCGCGCAGCTCCTCTTCCTGCGGATCGGCCGCGCGAATCGCGACTGTCGCCTCGTGCGCGAGTTCGTCGCCGAGTGACCGGGCGCGCACCTCCTCGGCGGTACGGAACGTGCTCCATGCGGCATCGGGATTCGCGCGCGCAAGATCCGCGGCAATCCGTGCCTCATAAGGCGCATATCGCGCGGAAAGAAAACGCGCACGCCACTCGGGATTCGCCGACTTCACGCGGATGCGGCTCACGATGGCAATGGCTTCGTCAGCAGCAGCGGCGGCGCCTTCCACATCACGTTCGTGGAGCAGCGCCTGCGAAAGCGCCGTGTTCGTGTCGATGCGATTGAATTCCAGGCCTAACGCGACGTACTGCTTGTCTGCAGCGCGCAGATCTTCGATCGCGGAGCGCGGGCGATTCTGAGCGAGACGCAAGTGCGCGCGTTCCTCGAGTGTCGCTGCCCGCACCAGCGCATTGGATGATTTTTGCGGCTCGGGCAGCTCGGCTTCCGCTTCAGCAAGTTTGCCGGCCGCACGCAACTCTGCCGCGATCATCACGCGCGTGTGCGCAACGCCGTAAGGATTTGCATCGATCTGAGTCGATTTGCGCAGGTAGCCAATGGCCGTATCGTGCTGCCCGAGCGTCGAGGCGGCATTGGCCGCAACGCGCAGCGTGCCGGCCAGCATGCCATTGTCGGCCAGGCGCTCGAGTTCGACGATCGCGGCCCGCAAGGTCTGGAGCGCCCGCTCAGCGTCTCCCATACGAAGATAGAGCCCACCCAGTGCGCCCATTTCCACGGCGCGTTCCCCTTCCGCGCCGATATCCGTGTAGAGCTTGAGTGCCTCGGTATGCAACGCGAGAGCGCGATCGAAATCGCCGAGGGCGATCAACGTGAACCCGTAGTTGCCCAGCAGGGCGGCGTACAAGTAGGGCTGCGTTCGTGGATCGATGAGGGGCAGCAGCGCCTCGTATTCCGATGCGGACTGCGCAATGAAGCCGCGATAGTTGTGGACGGCGGCAAGGTTGCCGAGCGACTTTGCCCGTTCTGCGACGTCGTTATTGGCTCTGGCCATCTCGGTCGAGAGTGCGAGCAGTGTCGTCGCCCCATCGTAATCGGCGGTGCTCACGGCCAGCACCGCCCGCATGTTGGTCGCGTATTGCTCCCGTACCGGCATGGCATGGCTCTTGAAATATTCGGCGGCCTCCGCGAGGCGCCGATCGGCGTTGGCATACAAGGCGCGCTGCTCGGCACGCTGCGTTCCGGCATTCATCTCGCCGGCAAGGTCGATTTCCGCCGCTGAGCGCAGTGTGGCTGCGTTGTGAACGCCCGCCTCGTCGTCCGCGGATTTGTATGCATCCGTCGCGATTTCCGTGGCGCGCACCGCGGCCGCCCACTGGTCGCGGGGACCGTATTGAACGTAGCCCAGCGAGTAGGCCGCCTGTGCGCGCGTCGGCTGGTCGTCCGCCGCCTCGAAGTGCGTGACGGCTTCGTACAATTTGTCGGCGGCATTCGCCCACGCTTCGGGGGTTGCAAGCGCGATTTGCTCCCCGGCCACACCGAACGCGCTGAATCCGAGTTTGCGCTCGGTGGCGCGCTTGCCCGATCCCCCGTTCCAGCGTGCGATACGCAACGCGACGAGCCCATGCTTGGTGCGATGGTCGGTACTGCGCAGTTGCAACTCGAGCTCCCCGGGAGCCGGCAGACTAACTACCTGGTATATCGTCCCGTGGCGCGGGACGAGGTCTTCGAGCTCGGCGCGCGTGCCATCGACGATCACCGTAAGGTGCACGTCGATGTTCTGTTCGCGGGCCTCGACGAGATAATCGCCGCGTTCCAGCTTGCGCGAGATCCCGGGCTTCTGCTCTCCTGTGACTTCAAGATCAGCCGCGAACGCGGGAATCAGATCGTTCCTGGATCCGTCCGAGCACGCGCTGGTGCAAAGCACACCAGCGATTGCGATCAGGCCAAGCGTGCGCAACCGCGGAATCCTCTGGAGATAGATAGCGACGTGATCGCGCACGGACATTTGAATCGAATCCCACGCGGCGGGCGCTAATGTTTACAGGCACATGCATTGTGCCGCAAAAGGCCGCGGAATTAGTAGGCAGGGTTTGTAGTAAGTCTCCGTGAAAATATTTTCATCTCTCGCCCGCGCAGGTGGGAGAAATCGCAAGGTGGTGACACTTAATACAAATGGGCGCGCGCTTCGTACGTGGTTCGGGTGAAGCCGGGCACCCGCCCCGGCATCCCTTCCGCCCGGTAGTTAGCCCCCATTGGCGGGCGACTAGGGCAGTTCATTGGCTCGCACCACGAAACTCGGCCACACGGCCGAGCCCGAGGTACCTCGCGTACGCAGCTGCGCGATCCGCAGCGCCTGCGGCGCGCTCCCGGACGACCGGTAGGCGGCGTAGAACTCTTCCATGAACCGTGCGGTCAGGGCATCTTCCACCGGCCACAGCGACGCGACCACCGTGTGCGAGCCATTGGCCAGGAAGGCATAGGTCAGGCCGAGCACGCCCTCGCCACGCAATTCCCGGCCGTCGCCGGTGGCGCAGCCGCTCAGCACCACCACGTCGGCGCGCAGCCCGCTGCGTGCGATGTCATCCATCGTCAGCCTGTCGTTTGCCAACGGCGACCCGTCCGCGGCGAATTCGCTGAGGAACAGCGCGGACTGCTCCGGCGCATCGCGACGCGCGACGGCATGCGTGGCGAAATGCAGCACGCGCAATTCATTGGAAGGCAGATCGATCACGCGCCTCGCAGTGGCGTTGAACCCGGCGAGCTCGATGACATTCGCGTCGCCGAATGCGCGCACCACCGCGCGTGCTTCGATCGCGGAGTAGGGGAGCCGCGCGAGTCGCTCCGAGGTGCGCTCACTGCCGCGGTAGTTCGCGGCACCGCTCGCGGCCAGCGTCAGGCGACGATCGTCGGGCGTGTAGATGGGATCGGAGATCACCGCAATCCGCCGCTGCAGCGCCGGCGCTCGCTCGGGCCGATACATTGCCAGCGCCAGCGACGGCGCGGCGCTCACCACGAAACGGTCGATCAGCAGTTCGTGCGGCTGTCCTTGGGGCATGGGCAGAGCGGCAAACGGCAGTCCATTCAGCGGACCGTCGGGCAGGATGAGCAAGCGCCTGGCTTTCACGCCGTTCAACAGGGTGCCTAACAAGGCTGCCACCGCTGCGTCGGCAGGCGTCCGGGCGCCGTTCCGCTGCTGCTGCACGAACGCGTTGACGAGGTCCGCGACCTGCCGACGGCCCGGCAGCACGCTGTGCCTGAGTTCCGAACGCGACAGGAGCCAGCCGTGGGAACGACGGTCGCCGACGAAATAGGCCAGTACCGCGGTGTCCGCGGGCAACCCAGCCTGCACCGCTCGCAGGGTTTCGGCGATGCTCACCTGGCTCGCGGGCTGCGCGCCTTGCTGGCGCAGGATTCGGGTCTCGAGACTCGCGCTGGCTTCATCGATGAGGCGCCGCGTCTCGTGTAATTCGTCGTCCGAGCCCGCCTTCAGCATCCGATGCTCGAGTTCCACCTGCAGCGCCGTCATGCGTTCGTGCAATCGTTCTGATTCCTCGTCGCGAGGCGCATCGTCGATGCTCCGCGCATGCGCGAGGCGGTCGGCCAGCGAACGTGCACGGATGGCTTCGGCAACCCGGAAGGCATTCCATGTCGCCATATTTCCCGACGAGGCGTCGGCGAGGCTGGCCTCGATGAGAGCTTCGTATGGCGCGTAACACGCCGAGAGGAACCGCGCACGCAATTCAGGATTGGCCGAGCTCACGCGAATGCGCGTTTCGATAGCCACCGCGGTGTCCGCTGCCCGCCTGGCCGACTGCACGTTGCCGGCGACGAGCAACGCCAT
>Ga0193753_10000241_pt1 | contig 54309 bp, 45 predicted proteins | sample H1c2metaG_FD_144925 | JGI IMG/M metagenome (GOLD analysis project Ga0193753, IMG submission 144925) | Soil microbial communities from a riparian zone of the East river system, Colorado, United States - H1c2 | ecosystem: Environmental > Terrestrial > Soil > Riparian zone | place: USA: East...
GATCATTAGTGTTGTTATCCCTACTGTAGGATTCAGTCACCCTCTCCGCTACCAGCGTGCTGATCGGGTACAATTGCTTCAACTCGCGGGCAATATTCCGTGCTTCATATTTCTTATCATTCTGGTTGTACACGCTTATGAGCATCATGAGATCGATGAAACTATTCGGATTCTCCTTAAGCCTCTTCTCGAAGAATTCCTCCGCGAAGAAGGGCAATTTCTTTACCTCATATCCTTGTTCCTTCTGGTACGCCGCATAGTCGGCCTGGGATTCCATATCCGTCATCAGCTGATCGTTGAGGTCCGTGAACCGGATCATATAGTTGTTGCTGCTCAGTTCTGCAGAGCCTCCCTGGACCAATATCCTGTTATAACCGCTTTTCAGGTTCACCACATAGCTATACACATCCATGTTGGTATTACGTTCCTCCGCTTCGGAGCCAACCAGGTAGTCATTGATCCAAATCTTGAATGATCCGGACACGCCCACCCTCAGGACAGCCTGCCGGGCGGCGGGGCTTTTCATGAATGTCTGCGCATAGATGACCGCATTGTTTATATCGTAGTGATATTTGAAATCGTACCAATGGCCAAGATTATGATCCATGGGGAACCACTTGACGTCGGCGCCATTGCTGTTTTTAAATACATAGCCCGCCTCCGGGTGCGCGAGAACTCCGTAGTCTTTATTGAATCCGCTTCCAGACACATTTTCAAATACGCCAACTGTATTCCAGTTGGACACTTCTCCATAGGTATCGTACAGGGCCTTCGTTTCCTTCATGTCACCGTCGTTCATTTTTGCCGAGGCAAGATTCGCGGCAAACATGGCTTTGAGCACGGACGGCGTCTTCGGATCCTTCATGGCCTTGTCGATATAGCTCAACATCGTCTTCCCCGACTTGAGATTGAAGGTGCCGGAAGTCCAGAACGCATAGATATAAGGGTATGGGTCAGCCGATTTCTCCAAAAATCTTTGGAGGTAGGCGAAACTCTCGGGATAATGCTCATTGACGGACTCCATGAGGGCAAGGGTGAGGAGTGCGCCTGGCCCCTCGGTTGGGGAACTTGTCAGCTTAGTGAGCTCACTGGCAGCTTCTTGTCTTTTGTTTTCCTTCAGCAACAGGTTGAATGCCTTGTCGAGGCCCGGTTGCGCAAAAGAGAAATTGGTGGCAAACAATATTGCCAGCAATAACGAAATTCTTTTCATTAAAGGGATTTTTTGGTGGTGGTATTTGTGATTTCGATGGTGTCTGAGATTTTATGGTTCTGCGTGAATTCTTAAACGTCCGGTCATTTCTTTTTATTACGGAGCTGGTTATAATCGAGGAAGTAGATGAAGCGTACGGTCAGCTCATTCCCATGGGAAAGATCGAATATCTGGCCCAGGTTGCGGATGTAGCGTGTGTACTTCAACCCATCTACGATGTCAGTTTCATTGTCCCCGAGCCAATTCTTATATCCCAGGATCAGGCGGCTGCCATAGCGGAAGTCCCAGGTAAAAAAGGCATCCGTATTAAACACATTGAAGTTCACGTCCTGGCCATTGATGAACGGACGCGCAATAGCGTTGCCCTTGCCGTCTACATTGGCAAACCGGTTGTAGACCACCTTGCTCCAGTAGTGTCTTACCCGCAGCGTGAGGTTTATCCTCGGTGTGAAATTATAGATACCGGAAAGCACGGATGTCACGTCCTTGAAGTCGACGAACCCGATGATGGGGTCGCCATTGACTTCGGAACCGGCATACGTGATATAGTCCGTTTCGGTCTCGAACCGGTGTGATACATCAAAGCTGAGCCGGTTGCTGAAACGATAACGCACGCCGCCCTCGATGATATGATAATCCTTCTCCTTATTCTTCAGAAAATCTGCAAAGAGGAAATTATAGCTGACGAATAATTTCTTCCGGCTATCGGAACTACCCGAGAGTCCTACGAAGCCGTATTGCGGACGACGCGCGTATTTAGTGAAGGACCGGCCCAGTACGAAGTAATCATGCTGATCAGCGAGATAACCGCCTGTGAGTGTAATATCCCAGAAGTTCTTCAGGAACCAAAAGCCCGAAGCCTGAAGCGTGAGATCGTTGTATTGATCCGGTTTATACAGGCGGCGATATGTACCAGTGAAGGTGTATGTATAGGATAACAGGTGGGCCGTCGGCGCCAGCTGGTTGTAGCTTATGCTACCCGTGTTGATATGCTGGTTATTGGTTTGAAGATAACCCAGGTCGGTTGGATCATAGTTTACCGAACGGATGGTATTCTGCCAGTTGTACCGTATCCTGCCGCTTACCTTACCCAGGCGCAGCGATGTGTTATATCCATCATAGGATGAGCCGGTGAAGACCTTGCTATAGTGCCCATACCCCTTTATATTGAATATATTCTTCTTGTCAAATAAACTGAAGTCCAGCCCCGACACGTTCGCATCCCGTGCGGCTCCATCGCGGATCACATTGGTATTGGTAAAGGTGAGGAACGATTGCCCTCGCAAGGCCTGGTCGAGAACGAAGATGTTATAGTTCGTGAGGGCTTCGGTCCTTGTCCTGGTCTTCTCACCGGTTGTCTTATCGCGGACAATAGAATAACTGGGAGCACTTATCGCGTTGAAGACGCCGATACCCAGCTTACCGGGTGTACGGCCGGACAGCTTGATAGCATTGTAGAGTTGCGTCTTACCGGGGTTCTTGATAATATCTATATTGGGATCGAGACCGAGCTGGGCAATGCTTGCATACCCCGAGGGCGCGGCGCCTATCCGGCGGGAATAGAAGAGACCGGACTTATTGAAGATCTCCGTTCCTTCGGTAAAGAAGGGACGGTATTCATCGAAGCGTACTTCGTAGGGTGTAAGATTGTTCACCACGTTGTCTGAGACTACCTGCCCGAAATCCGGCACAAGAGTGGCGTCGAGCGTGAAGCTCTCGTTGATCCCATATTTCACATCCATTCCTCCGCTTCGCAGCCATTCCGTTTTCTTGCCGTCGCTTTGAGGAGTGCTGCGAACACCGGTGGACACATAGGGGGAAAGACTAAGGCGCAATGGCGGCTTAATGTCTACGAGATTGGTGAGCTGCCCGAATTGATTCACGAAGCCATTGACCTGCGGATTCACTTCATTCCAGAAACTAGTCTCATTGCTCCGGCGTACGGAACGCATGAACTGAATACCCCAGGTCTGCACGTTATCCTTTGCAAAGCGAAGTGAAATGTAAGGGATCTTCATCTCTACTATCCAACCGTCATTCGTGATGGCGACTTTGCTGTCCCAAACGGCGTCCCATGTCTTATCGCCATATTCCCCAAAGCCGGTGGTGATATTCGGTGCGAGACGTGCATCGGTCTGAACATTGGAAGAGCTGACGAGAAATTGAAATCCGTTCTGATGATCGTCATATGTATCGAAGAAGACGGAAAAGTAGTCGAGATCCTTTAGTTGTTCTTCGTCGCGCGCGGTGATCTGCTTGCGGATCAATGATGGATCATCGTAGAGATGGGCTGCGATATAAACGGCCGAGTTGTCATACAGGATCTTCACTTCGGTAGCCTGGGTAGCGGGAGCGCCAACATTGGGGAAATTCTGGATGAAGTTTTTGGCAACCGGGGCATTCTTCCAGGCAATATCCCCCAGGCTTCCGTCGATGGTGACGGACAGGTCTGTTTTAAATGCCTCTACTTTTTTTTCCTGGGAAAATACGGTCAGATGACCCAATAAGAAAGACACACACAAGCTGGTTGCACTTCTCAAAAGCATACAATGGTTAGTTCCGGAACAAATATAGTTGTCGGAATTGAAGAACTCAAGTGGGCCTGCAAAAAAACGCGATTACTGAGAAGTTATATGTAAGATTAAAGCCTAATTCATCCTTTTCTTCAGGGAAACCACCTGTTCCTGCAAGTCACTCACTATGTTAGCAAGTTGCCCCATATCCCAGCGTTGTTGCTGGTTTGCCTTGGAAATCACCATTTGGGCCTGCCACATCTCCAGGACATCTTCTGCATTCACCGTATAGGGGTGGTATACGGGGTTGTCGCTGACAAGCGTAAGCTTGCTCTTGGAGCGGCCATTTTTTTGAATACGCTTATATACGATGCCTTCGTTGCGGGAAACAACGATGCAGGCGCTGTCATTCTTGACGTCGTCGAGGCTATCGACTTTTTCGCCGACTATGACGGACCCGCTGGGCGTTGGCAACATGGAATCACCAATGATCTCGAATGCGCGGTAGTTGCCGCCGGCCAACATGGGCAGCGTAAAGGTGTTCAACTCATCCACGAATTCCGGATCTGCATACCCGGCGAGATAGCCCGCCGCTGCCTTAACGGGAACGAAGGGAATATCCGGGCGGCCCGAAGCCAGTTTAATAGCCCTTCTCTTGGCGAGGTAGTTACTTTTATTATCACTGAGGTCCTTGCGGAGGATCTCATCCAATGTGAGTTTGAAAATATCGCATACCACTTCGAGCACATCGATCCTTGGCTCAGCCCTTTCTTCCTCATAGGCTCCGAGAAGAGAACGCTTGATACGAAGCTTGTTGGCAAACTCTTCCTGTGTCCAGCCCCGCAATTTGCGCAGGTATTTCAGGTTCTGATTGGATATAGCCATAGCCGACTAATTAATTTAGTATGCAATTTACTAATTTCTTTGTCTTTTCAAAATTTTTTTGAAAAAATCAGAACGTGATATTAAATTCTCATTTGATGCATCGAAAAAATATTGCCACTTTTGCCCATTCTATGCCAAGAAAGAAACCTTCACGTCCTCCGGCCTCGAGCGCCGCCGCCAAGAAGAAAGCATTGCCGAAAGCCGCGGTCAGGGAAACGAACAGACCGGTCATACTCATCACCAACGACGATGGAGTCACTGCCCCCGGCATCATGAACCTGGTGGAGGCCGTGAAAGACCTGGGAAAAGTGGTGGTAGTTGCGCCAGATAAGCCACAATCGGGAATGGGTCATGCCATCACCATCGGGCAGCCACTGCGACTACAGAAAGTGAATATGTTTGGCGATATCGAGGCCTATGCCTGTACCGGAACGCCGGTCGATTGTGTCAAGCTGGCGGTAGACAAGGTCCTTCACCGCAAACCGGATGTCTGCCTGAGCGGCATCAACCACGGCGCAAACCATAGCATCAACGTCATTTATTCGGGAACGATGTCTGCCGCCGTAGAGGCAGCGATCGAAAGCATTCCATCCGCGGGTTTTTCGCTGCTGGATTATAGCATCGATGCCGACTTTACCGGCGCACGCCAATATGCGAGGATGGTGGTGAAGAAACTACTGGCTACCAAGGTGGACAAGCACACCGTTCTCAATGTGAATATTCCGGCACTACCGCCCGAGCTGCTCAAAGGCTTCAAGATCTGCCGCCAGGCCTACGCGAAGTACGAAGAGGATTTCGTGGAGAGACAGGATCCCCATGGTAAGATGTACTATTGGCTCACCGGCGAATTTGTGAATTTTGACGAAGGAACGGATACCGATGTATGGGCACTGGCAAACGGCTATGTAAGCATCGTACCTGTGCAATTCGATCTTACACATTACGCATTAAAAGCAAAACTCGAAAAACTCTGGAAATAATGATATTCAAAAAAGATAATCTGAAATTAGGATTGGTTCTCGGCATCATCGGGCCCGCTTTGGGGCTCGTCGTAATTTATTTCATAAAATTCCCGAGCAGCAAGTTCTCAGAGTTCCTCGACGAATTCATCAATAACAACAAACTCATTACTTCTATCGGTTCGCTTTCCCTGCTGGCCAACGTCATTCTCTTTACCATTTATATCAATACACAACGGGATAAAACGGCAAAGGGAATATTTTTGATCACTCTATTGTATGGTATCGGCATACTTGTGCTAAAATTGGTCAATTTTTAAAAGCAAGTCTTCATCCTGATCACAAATTTCTTTCCGCCAACGGGTCCATTCTGATAAAATGAACTACTACATCATCGCCGGCGAAGCATCCGGAGACCTTCATGGAAGCAATCTCATACGGGAACTCAGGGACCTCGACCGGGATGCGCATGTCCGTTGCTGGGGTGGCGATAAGATGCAGGAAGCGGGCGGTGAGCTGGTGAAGCATTACCGGGAACTGGCCTTCATGGGCTTTACGGAAGTGGTCATGAATCTCCGCACCATCTTTCGCAATCTCAGCTTTTGCAAGGAAGACATCCTCAAACACCGCCCTGACACCCTTATTCTCATTGACTATCCGGGCTTCAATCTCCGCATTGCCAAATGGGCCCACGAACAGGGACTCACCGTAATATTTTATATAAGCCCACAGGTTTGGGCCTGGAAGGAAAACCGGGTACGGATGATGAAGCAATGCATCGATAAGATGCTCGTGATACTTCCGTTCGAGAAAGAATACTTCAGGAATAAATGGGATTGGGATGTGGAATATGTCGGTCATCCATTGGTGCAGGTAATTGAAATGGAAAAGGCAAAGGGTATCTCCGCCCCGCTCTCGAGCCTTCCCATCATTGCACTTCTTCCCGGCAGCCGCAAGCAGGAGATCCTCAAGAAACTGCCGATCATGCTGCAGACCACGAGATCGTTTCCCGGCTACCAGTTCATGGTGGCGAAGGCGCCGGGTGTAGAGGAAGATTTTTACGACAGCCTGCTCAAGCCCTATGACAATGTCTCCTACGTTTCCAACCAGACCTATAATCTATTGATGCAATCGAAGGCGGCACTCGTTACATCGGGAACGGCGACGCTGGAGACGGCATTGTTCGGCGTGCCCGAGGTGGTTTGCTATAAAGGTTCACCAATCTCTTACCAGATCGCCAAGAGGGTGATAAAGGTGAAGTATATATCTCTCGTCAATCTCATCATGGACCGCATGGTGGTAAAGGAACTCATCCAGCACGACCTGACGGTCGACAATCTTACAAGGGAACTCAAGGCCATTCTCCACGACGAAGCGAGGATAAGTCAGCTCCGGGAAGATTACCAGGCGCTGCGCGATATTCTGAGCAGGGAAGGAAATGCGTCGGCGCGGGCAGCGGGATCCATCTATTCCTTTTTAAAGTCAAAAGTAAAAATTCAAAAGTAAAAAGGGTGTCCTGGGATAGGAATGTCCTTGTGCACTTTGTCTAAGGACTCCTGCGGAGTGATTCAATACAGAACCACTAAGTCACAAAGGCACCAAGGAACACAAAGATTTCGCAAACCATGCCCCAATTGGCACACCTGCCTGCCGAAGCCTCGGCGCAGGCAGGTTATCAAATTGCCAAATTATCAAATTGTATTTACCTATTTTCTAAGCAATTTCACAGCAAGGATAATCAGGCAAATAAGGAAGATGAGCAAGCTAAGCCGGTTGATGCCATGCATGTATCCGATCCATTTGCTCTTCGGCCTGGATGGATCCTTCTTTTTGAGAAAGAGATATTCCGCAAGTTGATTTAAGACTCCCATAGCTTCTGCAAAATTACGCCAGGCGAATGATAATTTGGCAATTTGGTAATTTGGTAACCTGCCTGCAGGTAGGCAGGTTTGACAATAGTCGAACAGCCAAATATTCAAAAATTATCAAACATGATAAGTGTCCTGGCCTGGAGGATTTTTGACTTTTGAATTTTTACTTTTGAATTTCTATTGCACAGAAAGACAGTAACTAAAAAGAAAGCGGTTCTTGTTTTTCGACGAGCCGGCGAAGAAGTACGGCCTGGTTTCCGGCCCGAATGAGATTATGACCGGGATAAGCTGCGCCATAATATCTGTCGTCATATAAGTGATCGGTAAGGAAGCGAAGCGCCTGCATATAGATCATAAACTCGCCGGCAAAGAAGAAATGCTGCTTTTCCTTCCCGGTCAGCTCGTCCTTCATGCCCGAGCAATAGCCCGCGACGATGGCCTTGTAAAAATCTTCCCGGATATAGATCCCTTCGAAGTCTTTCTCTTCCTCCGTTGCGGGTGAAAGATAGGTCCTTATCATATCGCCCACATCGCTGATAAAAAATCCGGGCATGATCGTATCCAGGTCGATCACGCAGAGGCCCTTCCCTTTATCATCAAACAACACATTACTGATCTTTGTGTCGTGATGGGTAACGCGGATATGGAAGTCCGGATCCTTGATCAACCTGTCGTAGCGCGTCACTATCGAAGTATGTTCCTGCAATTCCTCTATCAGTTCCCGCGCCTCGTTGAGCCTGGCAGGATTTCCATCCTGCAAGGCCCCGGTAAACTGATCGTACCGCAGGCGGAGATCATGAAAATGAGGAATAGTGATCCGCAGCTTCTGTGCCGGGAAGCCGGCGAGGACACGCGTGAAGTTCCCGAATTGAGCCGCGGCCTCCCAGGCCTCCTCACTTGTCTTAACCACATTCTTCGAATGCGAACCCGCCAGGAAAGGAAACATCCTGTAATACCCGTCTCCTTCGATAACGGCCATTTCCTTACCGTCTGTTGTCTTAACGGGCGCCACGAACCTATAGGACGGATGATGTGCTGAAAGGTATTTCCCTACTTCGCGGATATTGGCTGCAATGTCGCCGGGCGACTTGAACACCTCGCTATTCACGCGCTGCAGGATGAAGTCTCCCGCAGGAGCGGTCACCCTCCAGGTATGATTGATGAGGCCGGTGCCGAAGGGCGCGACAGTAGCGTCTTCCGCATTCAAACCATAATATTGAAGTATTTGTTCGAACATGAGTTAGATAGTTACGTGAATCGTGAGTCGTCAATCGTGAATACCACACCCTATAATGAGAATATTCGAATCGAGCAAGGTCCTGTTCCAATCGATTCGAATATTCCTATAGCGGAGTGTTGTATTCACGATTGACGACTCACGATTCACGTCTACATTAATAGGCATCGTTAAGAGCAAAGATGGGCTTCCTATACATCCATTGCCCTCCCGTGAAATCGGGAAATTCGACCGTTTCATTTCCCAACTCGATCGATTTTTCACTGAGCGGCGTGATGGAACTCCAGGCGGCCGCATCATAGACATCGAGTGGCGTGGGCGTCTTATGCTTGATGGATTCGACGAAAGAGTGAATGACGAAGAAATCCATTCCACCATGACCGGCACCTTCGGTTTCCTTGCTCCAGCGCACCCAAAGCGGGTGGTCATATTTATCGAGCCAGGTCTTTGCGTCGTCCCAGGTATGCGGCTTAGCAGATTTGTCCTCTATGTAGATCCCATTGTTCACATCCATCCACAGCCCTTCCGTTCCCTGCACCCGGAATCCCAGCGAATAGGGCCGTGGGAGATTCGTATCGTGTTGCAATAGTATCGTTTCTCCATTGGCGCAATTGATATGCGTGGTAACGATATCGCCGAGCTTAAATTTCACGGATGCATTTGGATGCGCCGCTCCCCCCTTCTTGACTATATAATTATGAAGACCTCTTGTCTTCGTGGAAAAGGAATTGAGCGTCATGAAGCGGTTGCCCCGGTTGATGTTGATATAGTTCGCGATAGGGCCGATGCCATGCGTGGGATAGAGATCGCCATTGCGGTGAACGGAATGATTGGTGCGCCATTTTGCCTCTGAAAATCCCTTTTCGCCGAACTCTACGCCGTGGCCATATGGATTCACTCCATCATTGAACTTGACCTCTCGCAGGTCGTGTTGATAGCCGCCCTGGAGATGAATGAGCTCGCCGAAGAGTCCTTGCCTTACCATGTTCAATACGGCCATTACATCCCGGCGGTAGCAAACATTCTCCAGCATCATTACATGTGCATTGTATTTCTCGGCCGTCTTCACCACCTCCCAATGATCCTCGAGGGTGATGCCTATGATCACTTCACTACCGACATATTTTACCCCGGCCTCGAGTGCGCCGATGATCATCGGCTTATGCCATTCCCAGGGCGTGGCTATGATGATGCCGTCGGGTTTCTCCTTTTCCAGCATTCTCTTCCAGGCGTATGAATCGCCGGTATAGACCTGCGGCATTTTTTTGCCGCTCTTGGTGATCATCTCCTTCGCCGAGGTCAGCATGCGATCCTCAACATCGCAGATCGCGATAAGATCGACATCGTCCCTTCGCAGAAGCAGATCCAGGTGATTCTGCCCCCGCAGGCCGACACCGATTATCGCCAACTTGATCTTGGGATCGGCGGCGCTCGAAAATATGTTCCTGCCGGGTAAAACCGCCAACGCTGCAACGGCGAGGCCGGAGTTGCGGACAAAATCTTTCCTGTTCATTGTTAGAGTATTTTTAAAATGAGAATTAACCGTCACCTAAGCCCGGGAGCGGTGGATGTGGTCATGAAAATAGGATAATAAAATTCACCGGGAATATGCAAACGGTTGCTTCAAAAAAAAGCAGTTTCGTCTAAGTGCTTCCCCCGGCGATAAACGGAACATTTTACCGGCTATTATTGGCAATGGAACTTATTACTGCGATCGACAGGATCGTGCAGGAAGAATTCGGGTATTGCAGTAGAGAAAGAGGGCTGGCCATCACTCCGCGGATGGGGCAAAAGGCATAAATTTGTATCACGTTCCAATGATATTACGAATACGATACATTTATATCCTTGCCTCTCTCCTGCTGCTTTCAATTCCTGTCTTTTCACAGGTGGACTCTATCGCACTCACAAAACTCGTCATTCCACTTAACCGGCAACTCTTTCATGATAATGTGGACAGGGAGCAGCGAAATGCGCTGAAATCGGATGGCACGGCCGATAAACGGCTTGTGGTCTCGGGTAATGAAGAGATCAATTTCATGGCGACCCGTGCACTCACCTCGGAGATCGACTGGCTGCAATACAGGATAGAAACGGATACCCTGCTCGATCACAATAAGCGGTTGTATTATTTGAAGGGCCTCGTGGGCCTGCTGAGGCAACTGCAGGCGGGATGGAGGTCGAAAGAGTATAGCGCCGCTTCCTTGCCTGCAGTAGTTACGGGGTTCGAGCATTGCATCGATCTCGACGAGAACAAACAATCCATTGAGAGTTATATTCACAGTCTTGCCTACGAGATCGCGGCGCCACTGGTCAGGTCGTCGGCATTCGATAATAACAAAGGCATTGCCGCGGCGCGGAATGAGCTCATCCTTAAATATTGCGTCCTTCATCCGGCATCCACGCTGGTGACACTGAAGGATAGCCCGGACCTTCCTTTCGCCGACAGCCTGGTGAGAGTGGTGGCGAAGAAATATCCGTCTCAACTTTATTCTTTCGCCCAGTCGTCAAGCAAACTGGGAGTCAGGATCAGAAATATTAATGACGATCCATTCATCAAGGCGATCGTGAAGATGTCTGGCAGCAAGAGCGGTCAGCAATATTTCCCCTTCCTGGATAATATCGTCAATGGCCGCATGAGCTTCGAGGAGATCGATAGCGCGGAACGGGACTCGGTACTCTATTACCGGCTGCTGGTGAAGACTCAGATCGAATACGTGAAGAGGCTCTCGGACAGGGATACAGCCTTCGCCTTTAAAGAACTGACCGCAAAGCTCGAGAAGAAGGCCAAGGATATCTTTGTCAATACGATCAATGGTCTTCACGAGTCACCCGACGCCGTGCGTTTCCGTTGCCTGCAGCCACTTACGGCGAATGAATTGTACTATCTCGCTGTACTGACCGATGGATTGATCTATACATCCAGTTATACGAAGGGCGTCTACCCGCTGATGATGAAACGGGTCGGCAACCATGGCGATTCGCTCCTGCTGGGACTTCATTTCGATCACTACCGCAAATTCATCAGCCAGGCCGCCGCCTATAATACGCTGAGTAATTTCCTTTCAACCTTTCCCGGCGATGATGCGACGATGCTCATGCGTGCCTTTGCGGGTAATCTTGAGAAGACGGAGGGCCTGGAGGATGGCGTGGATGTGGCGGATTCATATGCCAGCATCATCGAAACAAATAAGGAACTGGCCTCACAGGTGATGGGCCTGATCAAGGAGAACTACCAGCGCAACCTCGATGAAAATAACAAGCGGGGGATCGATATCTACAATATACTTTATAAACTTTTTCTTTCTGCGGACTCGACGCAGCATATCAACCTGACCGATGAGCTGGGCATTCCGCCGGTGTATAATGTTCCCTATTCTTCATTGGCTACGCCGAAAGGCGATGTGCCGATCCAGATGTTCTTTTATGGAGATAAGGATGGGGTAACGGACTATGGTATTTTCCTCTCGATGTTCAATAATTCCAACTGGAAGATCGACAAGAGCAATAAGCAGTGGACGGTGGTCACGTCTATCAAGGGCAAGCCCGTTTCCATTTATGCCAATATTCCTTTCGATGAAGAGACGGGTGAGGACGATAATGCGCAGAAGGCGCTGGGGAAATATTTCGAAGATAATGACATACATCCCACGATCACTATCAACAGGGGACACAGCTATCATGCGGAGACCACTATCGATTACATGTCGCCCTCGTCGAGGATCGTCTTCATGGGGAGCTGTGGCGGCTTTCATTTGATCGATGCCATTCTCAGGAAATCCGCCGATGCCCATATCATTTCTTCGAAACAGATAGGCAAGAGGGATATCAATAAGCCTTTCCTGGCCTTGCTGACGGAAAAATTGCGCCTGGGCAGCAATATTGACTGGATACCATTCTGGAAAGAATTCAGGAACAGTGCACGGGTGGAAGGGTTTGAAGATTATATTCCGCCGTATAAGAATTTGGGAGCGATATTCATAAAGGCGTATGTGAAGGGGTTGGGAGCTGGAGAGTAGGCGAGGGGTTGGAATTAGGAATAAGGAATTGGGAATTAGGCCTCATATCGAAATTTCATTACGGTATCGCAGTGTTTGGTGGAAGGGTTTGAAGGCTATATTTCGCCGTATAAGAATTTGGCATTGGGGATTGAGAATAGGGAATTAGTCCTCATATCGAAATTCCACTACGGCACCGCAATGTTTGATCAAAGTAGGAGTCTAATTCCTTATTCCTAATTCCCTATTCCTTGTTCTTAATCCTCCCTAATTCCCGACATTCAGTATTATATTTATCGATCAATATTCCAACTATGCTTTCAAGGTTCCAACGTTATGCCTGCCTCCTCTGCCTGGTCCTTTTCTGCCTGTCGCTTCAGGCACAAAACAAAAACGGCATCAGCCAGTGGATCACTAATCCGGACCGTTCTCAACTCTTCCAACTTCAACCGGGAACACTTCCATTTTCAGGAGCGCCCGGCGGCCAGCCGGTGATCGATGTGGATGATTCGAAGACCTTTCAATCGGTGGATGGCTTCGGCTTCGCCCTCACGGGTGGTAGCGCCATGCACATCATCCAGATGTCTCCCGCGGCGAGAACGGCGTTGCTGAAAGAATTATTTAACCCCGACGGTACGAATATCGGCATCAGTTACCTGCGCCTCAGTATCGGCGCTTCCGATCTCAACGAACGCGTTTTTTCCTATGATGATGTACCCGCAGGAGAGACCGATACGGCAATGGCGAAATTCGATCTTGGCCCCGACCGCAAGGATGTCATCCCGGTAATGAAGGAGATATTGGCCATTGCACCCTCTATTAAAATATTGGGATCACCGTGGTCGCCACCGGCCTGGATGAAAACGAATAATGATACACGCGGTGGCCGTTTGAAACCGGAATACTACAAGGCCTACGCTAAGTATTTTGTAAAATATATCCAGGGAATGAAGGCGGCAGGCATTACCATAGATGCCATCACCGTGCAGAACGAACCACTGCATCCCGGTAACAACCCGAGTGTCCTGATGGTGGCGCCCGACCAGGCCGACTTTGTGAAGAATTTTCTCGGCCCGGCTTTCCAGGCAGCTCATATTAAGACCAAGATCCTCATCTACGATCACAATGCGGACAGGCCCGATTATCCCATATCCATTCTCGATGATCCCGCGGCGAGGAAATATATTGACGGCTCGGCCTTTCATCTTTATGGTGGAACCATCGATGCCCTCTCCGACGTGCATGCGGCGCACCCCGATAAGAATATTTATTTCTCCGAACAAATGGTGGTCGATTTCGGTCGTGGTAGAACAGTGAACACTACCACGATGAACATCTCTTCACCGGTGCAGCGCCTGCTGGTGGGCGCCATGCGTAACTGGAGCAAAAATGTGATAGAATGGAATCTTGCTGCCGACCCCCAGTTCAAACCATTCACCGACCGCGGCGGATGCAGCAGTTGCCAGGGTGCGGTGACGCTGGCCGGCGATACCGTCACACGGAACATCGCCTACTATTCCATCGCACATGCGTCGAAACTCGTCAGGCCCGGTTCGAAGAGGATCGCTTCCACGGAGAATGATAGCCTTGCCAATGTTGCATTCAGAACGCCTGCTGGAAAGAAGGTGCTCATTGTAACGAACACCGGGAAGACACCACAGACCTTTGGGATCCGTTATAAAAATAAATCGGCTACAGCCACACTCAATGCCGGAGCGGCGGCAACCTATTCCTGGGACTAAAACTTAATAAAAAAATGCAACGATCAAAATCATATCTCCTGGCATTGCTGGGAACATGTCTTCTGATAAATACGGCCCGCAGCCAGGGCTTCCTCAAGGCCTCGGGGCAGAAGATCGTCAATGAGAAAGGCGAGAATATATTATTGCGTGGGATAGGACTGGGCGGATGGATGCTGCAGGAAGGATATATGCTCGGCATCAGTGCGCCGGGACAGCAACAGCACAGGATACGCCAGCGGATCGAGGCATTGCTGAGCAAGGAGCAGACAGATGAATTCTATGATGTATGGTTGGCCAATCATACGCGCAGGATCGATATCGACTCATTGAAGGCCTGGGGATTTAATTCAGTAAGGCTGCCGATGCATTATCAACTATACACGTTACCGGTGGATCAGGAGCCGGTAGTGGGAAAACAGACATGGGTGGAAAAAGGATTCGCAATGACGGACAGCCTGCTTGCATGGTGCAAGGCAAACAGGATGTATCTTATCCTGGACCTGCACGCGGCGCCGGGTGGACAGGGAAACGATCTGAACATCTCCGATCGCGATCCATCGAAGCCTTCGCTCTGGCAATCGGAGGCAAACCAGCAGAAAATGATCGCCTTCTGGAAGAAGATCGCGGAAAGATATGTGAATGAACCCTGGATAGGCGGATACGATATCATCAATGAACCCAACTGGGGCTTCCAGGATACAGCTGCCGACAGGAACGGCCAGAAAGAGAAGTTGAATGAACCGTTAAAGAAGCTGATGGTGGACATTACCGCCGCGATCCGTGAAGTAGACACCAAACATATAATAATCATCGAGGGGAATGGTTGGGGGAATAATTACAATGGGATCCTGCCTGCCTGGGACAAGAATATGGTCCTGAGTTTTCATAAATACTGGAACCATAATGACCAGGCATCGATACAGCACATTATCGACTTCAGGAATAAATACGATATGCCAGTCTGGTTGGGAGAAACAGGTGAAAATTCCAATACCTGGTTCACCGATGCGATACGGCTCTTCGAGACCAATAATATCGGCTGGTCATGGTGGCCATTGAAGAAGCTCGGATCGAATAACCCGTTACAGATAAGAACGAATCACAACTACCACCCTCTGCTGGAATACTGGAATGGAAAAAGGGAGAAGCCCCCGAAGGAAAGCGATGTGTACAGCGGCTTGCTCGAATTGGCGACCTATACGAAATTCGAGACGAACATCATTCACCGCGATGTGATCGATGCAATGATACGGCAGCCGTTCAGCAACCAGGCAAAGCCTTTCAGGAAGAATAATATCCAGCCCGGTGCAGTACTGCAGGCGGTGGACTATGATCTCGGTAAGAATGGAGTTGCCTATTCGGACAATGACACGTCGAATGAAGGATCAGCCGAGCGGGCCAGGAATGTCGGCAACCGTGGCCGTGTCTATCGTAATGATGGCGTCGATATCCGGAAGGATTCGGCGCGGTATGAAAGCTATTATGTGAGTGATATTGAAAAGGGAGAATGGTTGCAATACTCGATAAATGTTTTGAAGAAGGGACAATATACAATCCAGCTATTGGTGGCTGCGGATAAAGAGGGCGGAAGTTTATCCGTGAAACTTGGCCAGAACTTTATTGCTAATGACGTTAAGGTTCCCAACACGGAAGGCCTGAAGAAATGGCAAATGGTGGAAATAAAAAATGTCAATCTGCCGGCCGGTAAGCAGGTATTGAGGGTCTATATTGGAGAGGGGGGATTTAATCTGAAGTCGATTGGGTTTGGGTTGAAGTAAGGAAGGCTTAGGTTTCTCAGGAGAATTGGGCGTTATCGTGCATCAATATAAACGACCCCCAGAGGGGCAACATGTTTGTAGCAGGTCAACAAGTCCAGGTGATCTTTGCCCCTGAGAGCAACATGTAGCACCTCCACAAACCCAGGCGACCCTTGCCCCAGCGGGGCAACATGTGAAAAAAACACTTCCCACCCCTTTTGTATATCCCTTCTATCGGCATTTAATAATTTGGGTAAAACAATTCCATGCTAGCTTTCGGTTATATCTGAACGGGACATTTCCGGTGCATCAATATAAAACGACCCTTGCCCCAGCGGGGCAAGGGTCGCCTGGGGCTGGAGTATTACAGATATAATTTACCTTGGTCGGTTGACATCCAGTTGAGGATCTGCCGCAAAGATGTTGCCTGTTTCGAATGCTCACAAGCCAAATTTGCCTGGAAGCAGCTTTACAAGCGAATTTATTTCGCCCCCCTTCGCTTCCTACTACTCAGATCCGGCAGGAACCCCGTCAAAAGCCCAATGAGCGGAAGGTATGAACAGATGATAAATACTTTCTGAATCCCTACATGATCTGCCAGTACACCCAGTACTGCAGAACCGATACCACCCATACCGAAGGCAAAGCCGAAGAAGAGCCCCGAGACCATGCCGATCCGGCCGGGTAATAATTCCTGGGCATACACCAGTATCGCAGAGAATGCAGAAGCAAGAATGAATCCAATGAAAACGCTGAGAAGCGTTACATAGAACAGCGGGACATGTGGCAACACCAATGTGAACGGCGCACATCCCAGGATGGAAAACCATATCACATACTTGCGGCCAAACTTATCACCGATCGGTCCACCGAGCAACGTGCCCGCCGCTACAGCTGCAAGAAAGATGAAAAGATGCAACTGCGCATTCTGTACGCTGAGGTTAAATTTGCTGATGAGAAAAAAAGTATAATAGCTCGTCATACTGGCGAGATAGAAATATTTGGAGAAAATAAGCACCAGCAAAATGGATATGGCGCCGGAGACCTTACGCCTCGAGAGCCGGCTCTCCACCACCTCCCCTGCCGCACGGACCTTCGATCTTATCAGGTGCGTATTCTGCGTGTACCATTTCCCGATCCTATAGAGAACGATGATCGCCAGCAGGGCAAGCAACGAGAACCAAAGTATGTTTTCCTGCCCATAGGGAACGATGATCACCGCGGCAAGGAGCGGACCAATAGCGCTACCCGCATTACCTCCAACCTGGAAGATGGATTGGGCAAGGCCCCGCTTGCCGCCCGAGGCCATATAGGCCACCTTCGATGCTTCGGGATGAAAGACCGAGGAGCCTATACCGATGAGTCCCACGGCGACAAGAATGACATAGTAATGATGCGCCAATGCCAGCACCACGAGACCCGTGAGTGAAATACTCATCCCCACCGCCAGCGAGAAAGGCTGCGGCTTCTTATCCGTATAAAAACCGACGAATGGCTGCAGCAACGATGCTGCCAGCTGGAAAGTGAAGGTGATGAGGCCGATCTGCGCAAAGCTCAGGTGATAGTTATTTTTGACCATCGGGTAAATCGATGGGATCAACGATTGAATGGTATCATTCAGCAGGTGGGAGAAACTGATGGTCAACAAAATGGAATAGACGGTAGCCTGCGCAATTTTTCCCGGAATTACTTTCTGGTCGCTTATCATCTGCCTGCTTTTGAATTTGAAATGCAAAAATAATGCATGCGGCGATAATGCCCCGGCCCCACGGATAAAAAATGCCCGGACCCAACTTAGGTTCCGGGCATTTTTTCTTGCCTTCTGTTATCCAGCCAATGAAAATATTCTTATCGCTTTACGAATGATATCCGAAGTTTCTCCTCACCGATCGTAAAGAAATAAACACCCGGCGTCAGCGCAGCTACGTCCCAATCGACTTTCAACGATGTGCCTCCCTGTGCGACCCAGGATTTAGATCCTACGAGATAGCCAGACGAAGAATATAGCTGGATATTCACCGGCATTCTCCAGCCCGCAGTATTCGCAGTGATCGTGACCTTCGCAATAGCGGGATTCGGGTACACGGCGGCCCTAGTTGCAATATCAAAACTGATCGTCACGACCTTCGAGTATAAGAAATGTCCATCGATATCCACTTCACGGATACGGTAAAAGTTGGTTCCGGTTAGCGGGCTATGGTCAACAAACGAATAAGAAAGTACTTCAGAGCTATTACCATGTGCAGGCAGGCTCGAGATGGTGCTGAAAACATTCCCATCGGCCGATCTCTCCACTTCAAAATGGTCGCTTCCACTTTCAGATGCAGTAGCCCATTTCAACCGGCTTGCATTTCCTTCCTTCTGTACGGTGAATGAACTGAAATTAACGGGCAGCACTCCGCTAGGCGCAGTAAAGCCTGAAATGGTAAAACTGGCATCTCCAAAGCCATTGTCGATGGCACGGACCCTGAAACCGATCACGGTTCCGGCGGGCAGCGACACGCTCGTATAAGTTCCCGTCTGGTTGATCAGGTTAAGGGTGTTTACCGTTAGCTGTGTGAAGGTCCCATCGATCACCAGACCAGCCAGATCATACTTGGGATCATGGTCAGCATCGTTACTCTGGTAGGCCCATGAAAATGACATAATACCCGCCCTTGCGGTTGTGATCTGGTAGTCGACATCCGTGGGGTCGGTGAACGTGTTTGTGGGATCATCACTCCCGTTGATCGTGATTGACGCAGGGGCTAAAGTGCTGTTCACGCTCCCATTGGAATTGTCGGAAAGAACAGTCGTCCACATTGAGGGCGCGTACGCTCCGCTGAATTGAGAAAATGCCCTTGAAGAAATGACAGAAAGAAATAATACAGTTAGTATAACCGGTTTCATGGTGAGATTGGATTTTAGGAATACGAAACTAGAGCAGGTAAACAAGGAATTGAAGTATTCAGCGACAAATAAATCGAATTAAGGGTATCTACTGATCAATCGAACATACTTATACCAACGATCTTCATCGAAAAGATAAAAGAGGATAACGAGGACAGGCCTGTATCTGCGGAGGACGATCTTTTACGATCAGTTGGCGGAGCAGTCAACGACTCGTATTTTTTGTAGATGATCGTATCGCAATGAGGCTCTAACCGGCAATCGCATAAACGGCTGTCCCGCTAATGATGTCTCCTGCAACGGCCGCATAGTAAGCGATCCATGCTTCTTCTACCTCCTCATTCCAACCCTGGCCAAGCCCCTGCGCAAGGATCCACAACAAAGCATTGCCAACAATAGCGTATTGATTCCTGTTTAGATTCACCGCATGATCGCATTGGCGGCCTCGCGCAGCACTCATTCCTTCGATTGGCTGACCGGGCATACCGATGAGAAACTGCAGGCGATCCAGCACCTCATTCGATTCCTCAGGTGTTGAAAACAGATCCACCTCACGCACCTCGCGGGCGATTGAAGAAATGCGCTGAAAGAATAAGAGTGGGATGGTTGGGCTCCCGGTTACCTCCATGGCATTCCAGGAGTGCCTGACTAAGGCGAGTTGCTTATTTGTCATTGATCATTTGAATTTTGATACCTAAAGCTGTACCGTTTTTATCGAAATAAAAAGGTCCATCGAGTGAAGTGCAGGAATAAGAGGGTGAGTTGCGGGAATGGCGGGGCGAAAACGTGAGAACGTGAATCGTGAGTCGTCAACGTGAATCGTGAGTCGTGAATCGTGAATACAACACTCTATAATGAGAATATTCGAATCGAGTAAGGTCCTGTTCTAATCGATTCGGATATTCCTATAGCGGAGTGTTGTATTCACGATTCACGACTCACGATTCACGTTGACGACTCACGATTCACGTTAGTGTCACTTCACATAAAATGGTAGATTCGCGGTCGCCACATTATTATTTCCATCGGTGACATAGATGAAGAGTCTATAGGCACCGGCGGTTGCGGGAGCTGTCAGCATGGCCTTACCGGCATCGCCTTCCTGCATCATCCCGGTCACAGGCTTTGGCCTCGCTTCAAAATCGCCTCCTTCCCCTACCTGTGTAGGTTCCGGAAGTATTTCCCAGCGATAGGATAGTTTATCATTGTCCGGGTCAGTTGCCACCGCCATGGCATCGTATTTAGTCCCGGGTGTGAGTTGCACGTCCTGGACGGCTTTAAGATTATTCAATTGTAGCGAATAGATATGCGGTGCCTTATTCAACGGCCATTTGCCGGACCATAAGAACTGCATTACATCAACCACTTCGGATTCCTCCCCCCGCTCAGTGAAGATCCCATACCAGGTAGGAGTGCGTTCCTGCTTCTGTCCCCAAAGAAACACATAGGAGCCGAGGCATTTCTGCCGGTCCTCCTCCACCGAATACTCATAGCGGCTCCTGTACACCATCGCCTTCTCACTGCTCGTTTCCTCGATCGGAGATCCCCAGGTTGTATGCAATCCTTCCCAGTGTCCAGTTGGTCCCCATTCCGTTACCATGTAAGGTCCATCCCAGCCCGATGTACTTATCGTCTTCGGTAATGTCGCAAGCCCCGCATACGTATTGATGGAAAGAAGATCGATATCACTCACCCTTGATTTTATCTGTTCTATCAGGCCCTTGTTCACTCCTGCCAGTACCGTACAGGTAGGATGATTGGGATCCACTGAGTGAATCATCTTCGATATGTCGTTAACGGCATCCCATACCCTGGGATTCTTATATTGAAGATTCAGCTCATTCCCGATGCCCCATGCCAGCAAGGCCGGATGATCCTTATACTTCATCACCTCGATCCGCAGTGCATCCAATTGCTTTCTCACCGCGGCGGTATCATCATAGTTGAATCCATGCCGTTCACGCGCCACATCCAGCCCCATCAGCACCGTGAGCCCATACTTTGACGCAGAGTCAAGAATATTCTTAGCCCCTCTCGTTCCCCAGGTCCGGATTGAATTTCCGCCATAGGCCTTTATACGTTCGGGAAACCCGCTCCCACCCGCACCCTTCACAAAATAAGGCTGGCCATCCCGTAAGAGTTGATAAGAGCTACCGGTTTTGTTAATGACCACCTTGATGGCACCTTTGCCTGTCGAAGTATTCCCGGCCTGGGCCGCCGCAGAAAAGCCTGCGATGGTAAAAAGAATGTAAAGACTCGTCTTGATATTATGCATAGCTGGAGAATTAAGGATGATATCCCGTATTGATTTATTTCTTACTTATTTTGACCCAATCGACCAGCATCCTGGCCTGGTTATTTTTTATCCGATCCACCGTCCCGGCCGGCAATCCATTGTAAGGTTGCTTCGCTCCATTGATCTTTACCGGGTATGCCCCTCCCAATGCGAAATTCAAGATGAGGAATTTCTTATTGTCGAATACCCATTTACCATAGTGCTCGGCCATGGTTCGCGTGACACGAAACATTGGCACATCGTCATACCTGAACACGAGACTATCAGGCGTCCAGTCTACCGAATAGATATGCCAGGCAGTAACATCATTGTTTTCCGGGAAATATAACCGGTCAACAAAAGGCGTCTCACCACTATATCCTGGTCCGTGCACCGCGGCACTCGCCCAATCCTTTTCTCCAACATATTCCATGATATCTATCTCACCCGACTCGGGCCAGCGACCCACGCCGAGCACCCACCATGCCGGCCAGAGACCGGCACCTTCGGTCAGTTTGATCCGCGCGGCTGCGGTGCCATAGGTAAATTCAACCTTATTACGCGTATCGATCCTCCCTGAAATAAAATCGAACGTATCACCATCCCGGGTGCGAAAGCCCGGCGAATACCGTGGCTGAAGGCTCAATGCCCCATTCTCCGCCTCAGCCCCATGAACGATGTACACGGTATTGGCGGAATCGACATAGGCCTGCTGTTCGTTATTGACGGTATTGCCTGTTACCCGTACATTCCACTTCGTGCGATCAAGTTCCGTACCCGAAAAATCATCGAAGAATACGATGCTGTCATTGCCGGTCACAGTACTTTTCTTTGACGATGAGCAACTGCATACGAATGACGAAACAGAAACGAGCAGGCAAAATATCAGGCAGGGATGGATGCGATAGTTCATACGTATAAAATATTGTGTCGAATATTATCTGTTACCTCCTACTGCTGGTACACTCTCACATAGTCGAGAATGAGCCATTGCGGGAAAAGTGTCGTTGCATCAGGCGCCCCGGGAAGATTACCCCCCACGGCAAGGTTGATGATGAAAGAGAATTTCTCATTGAAAGGATAGTTGTTGCCTCCCAGGTCTGCTTTTGCAACCGTGGAATAAAGCACGTTGTCGACATACCACTTGATCTCGTCCTTTTTCCATTCCAAAGAGAAAACATGAAATTGATCGTTGAAACTGCCACTGGGTAGAAAATAATTCTTGCTGATATAAGTGCTATTGGGTCCGGGACCGAAGTGCGCCGTTCCCAGGACCTTCGAAGTCTCGCTACCCACAGCCTCCATCATATCGATCTCGCCGCTCTTCGGCCATGTCCCGTATACATTGTCTTGGGGCAATAACCAGAATGCGGGCCAGATTCCCTTGCCCCTGGGAAGGATGGCGCGAATGTCGATGCGTCCATATTGAAATGTCTTCTTTCCCTGTGTCTTTATCCTGGATGAGGTGTAGTTCTTTCCGCCATACGCCTCTGCTCTCGCTTCGATGATCATCTTGCCATCCTGCATATACAGGTTGGCCGGCGGCGCCGTATAATATTCCATTTCGTTATTCCCCCAGTTGCATAATCCCGGGCAACCATCGCCCGTTTCCACTCCCCAGGCATCTGCCGCCAGCGAGGCGCCACTGAATTCATCGCTCCAGGCAAGCGTATAACCGGCATAAGAGGCAGGAGCATCGAAACCGGAATCATTGAAACCGATCTTCGTATCGTCGTTTGTCAGCGTGACTGTACCGGTGCCCTTGGAAAGACTTACATTAACGGGGTTCTGGATCTTCACCTGGAAACTCTCATCCGCCTCTTTCAGATCATCGGTCACAATTCCAATTGTTATTTTTTTCTCGGTCTCATTAGGTGCAAAGGTGACGATCTGATTGCTGGCCCCCGTGAAGTCGCTCCCCGAAGTAGCAACACCATCGACGGTGCTATAGGTCACACTGACCTGCTTCGAAACGGCGTGGTCAAGTTTTAGAATGAGTTCCGCACTTCGGCTGCCGCCGGTTCCTTCGGCAATGGCAACATCGGCAAATGACAATACCGGCGTGACCTCATCGGTCTTATTATCCTTCCCTTTACCACAGGCGATCGAGAGAATCAGGATCAGGGGCAATAAATTCATAGTTTTCATATCCTAGTTTTTACGAACATTTTCATTATTTCTGCGGATCTCCAATGGCGAAGTATTGTTTCTTGAGACGACAATCACGCCGTTTCCCTTTCCGCCCAGCTCCATCATGTCACGGACATCACCCGCAAGATAAAGCCCGCTCAATGCGCGTGGCACTTCCGAAAAACCGCCTTTTCCATCTCCCTTCAACAAGACACCGAGGCTCGCATCACACCGGCCCTGCTGCACGCGAAAGGGATAAAAGTTTCCCGCAAGCAGTATATCTTCCTTTCCATCGTCATCATAGTCTTTATATAAAATGGAATTCACGATGCTGAATTGAGCCCCGAGCGGCAATGGCTTTAACCGGAACCGCCCTCCCTCGTTGATGAGAAGGGAGGTCTGCGTATGATAGATGAAGAATTTCCGGGACTTGTCAAAATCGTTCTCCGACAATATCGTGTAGATAGTCGCCTTCCCATAGTCGGCGTACCTTATGAACTTCTTATTTAAGACAGGCATCTGCTCAACGAGTTCATCCCTTGAATTGAAAGGATAACTCTGATCCTGGATGTACCATGTCATTATGGGATCCAGTTTCCCGTCATCATTGAAATCTCCGAGGTAGGTGATCAACGGTTGCTCTTCGGATGTACGGAACTGCATATTCGTGCCCATATTGCCGACGATGAAATCCATATCGCCGTCCTTATCGACATCCGCAGGAACGATCTTGCACCACCAGCCATTTGTCTTCGCGAGTCCAAGACCGGTCGTCATATCTGAAAGTTTTCGCCCCTTATCATTGTGGAAGATCGTCACGGGCATCCAGGCTCCCGCAAGCACCAGGTCCTGCCATCCATCTTTGTCCAGGTCCATCCACACGGCATCGTTGACCATACCCGCCCTGAACAAGCCGTCACCTGCAACCGATGAAGTGATATCGGTGAAATGGACCTGCCCGCCGGGCCTGTCGAGATCATTACGCAGGATAATATTTCCCGCACTCAGGGGGTAACGCCCGGGTATTCCAGCGGTACCGACGAAAAGATCGAGGTCGCCATCGTTGTCGAAGTCTGCAGGAACTACACAGCTGCCATTGAACACCTCGATCGGCAACGCGTTTGCCTCTCTTCCAAAATTTCCCTTTCCATCATTAATATATAACCTGTCCTGCAGCTCCGGTCCGGGTATCATCCATTCATTTCCACCACTAGCCACATACAGATCGAGGTCGCCGTCCTTGTCGGCATCGAAAAATGCGGATCCCATGTCCTCCGACATCGCGTCGTCCCTCCAGGGCTGCGAAGGAGATCTTTGGAATGTTCCGTTCGATGCCTGGAGAAAGAGCACTCCTGCCTGTCCCGCCGCACCGCCGATGAAGACATCCTCGAAGCCATCTTTATTCACATCTCCCTTCGACATCCTGGGTCCCTGCTTGGAAAGCTCATAAGGGATCAGGTATTCGCGCTTGAAGTCGATGAATGGATCCTCGGCATGTATGAAGTCGATGCCACTGCCGGCGGTCACGTCGGTGAAGAGTGTATTAGGGGAAATCTGCCGGTCGCTTTTCTTAACGGCGTTCTTCTTGCTGACGATCACCATTTGATTGATCGCCGGATGATCGATGATCGTAACGGAATCCGCCGACCACTCGACCTTCAACTGCTTCACCTGCTTTTGTTCGCCCAGTCCGAAGTTCAGGATATAATCGACCGAAGATTGATATCCTCTTACGGGAAACATCTCCTGCAGCTGTTCGGTCGAATCCGTTATCACTATTACCTTAGCCCCGATTCCGAATACATTGTGCTGATTACCCTCCAGCTTTATCTTGATGAAATTATTCTTCCTGTCGTCATTCGAGTGATTCCTGTAAACCCCAACCGGGTCATTGTTGTTGCATACCACGAGATCCAGGTCGCCATCGTTGTCGAGATCGGCATAGGCAGCGCCGCTGCTCACGCTGGGGTCGTCGAGACCCCAATTAGCACTTTCATTGGCAAACGTCAGATCCCTTTTATTCCTGAACATGTAATTACTGATCCGTGAGGAAGGCATCTTCTTCACCAGGTCATAGAGAGGCATATTCCGCGCGTATGATTGTGGGGTGGACACGTCCAATCCTTTTTCCATTGCCCGTTGCAGTGCGGCGGCCACCTCGTATTTCATGAAATCGAGATTGGTCGATTCGTGCAGGTAGCCGTTGGTGACGAAGAGATCCTTATACCCATCATTGTCGAAGTCTGCGAAGAGCGAGGCCCAACTCCAATCGGTATTCGATACGCCGGCCAACTGCCCGATCTCTGAAAAGACGGGAAGCCCCGACGGCCCGAATCCCTGGTTCAACTGGAGCATGTTCCTGTTATTCTGATGGCCATATCCACTATCCACCATCAGGTTGTATTTGTCATACTCATCTGCGCCCTGCAGAATCTTCTGCCGGTAATTGGATTCAGGCAACATATCAAGCGTCACCACATCGGGAAGCAGGTCATTGTTGAAGTCAGCAATATCCAGTCCCATCGTGTTCCGGCTCATATGGGCGAACACCTTCTGACTTACTTCGGCAAATGTTCCATTCTTATTGTTGAGGTAGAGATAGTCTTGTTCATGAAAGTCATTGCTCACGAGTACATCGGGCCATCCGTCATTGTTGATATCGCTGACGGCGATTCCCAAGCCAAAATTATTTCCACCGCCGAATATTCCGGCCTCACTGCTTACGTCCGTGAAATGGCCGCCATCATTCCGGTAAAGCCTGTTACCATATTGCGGATGCCGGAGCGTCCGCAATCTTCTTGTATTGAAAAAAGGCGAATAGAATTCATTTGCATGATCCAAAAGAAACATGTCCAGGTCACCATCCATATCATAATCGAAAAAGGCGGATTGGCTGGTGTAGGTCCCCGGCGCATCAAGGCCATACTCCGCCGCTTTCTCCTCGAAGAGAGGTATCCCGGATTTGTCTTTCCCCTTATTGATGAAAAGTTGCTTTGCCCTGTCCTGGTCCGAGCCGAATCCAGAATAACAAACATAGATATCCAGCAGGCCATCTCCATTGATGTCTACTATATTCGCCCCCGTTCGCCAGGCATTCTTACCGGCTACTCCCGCAGTGGCAGTGACATCGTCGAAATGAAAATTGCCCCGGTTGATGAAAAGCTTCGAAGGCGTTTGATTTCCCGTAAAAAAAATATCGGCGAGCCCGTCATTGTTCAGGTCCCCGATAGCTACTCCATTCCCATTGTAGTAGTACTGGTATGTAAAAACATTGTGTTCCTTATCCTCGGTGATCGTATTATTGAACTCGATCCCCGTTTCGCCAGGCGATAATTTTTCAAATAATTTGTTGCCGCGTTGCCGGCAGGCAGCGACAGTCAATAGTAAGAATATTACGGGACCGATCCGCATAAGGAAAGATAGTTAGATAATCTGTTTTAAAAACAATAACCCCGGCTAGACAACCAGGGTTGTTAACGACTGAATGCTACTATTGATATAAGAAGCTCCAGTAAATCTTTATTCGTTTAATTGTTTTAGTAACCGGTATTCTGCACAAGTTTCCCGTTTCGGTCAACCTCGGATTGCGGTATAGGTAAAAAATTCTGGAAATCTTTATAGTCACGGTCTTCCCATTTCGGATAACTGTACAGGAAAGTGCCGTTGCCAAGCTTAACGATCTGCACTTTCCTAGCAGGCTCCTTGAAATACGTCTGCCCCAATTTCCATCTCCGCACATCGAAGAAGCGGTGTTCTTCGAACGACAGTTCCACACGTCTCTCATTCCTGATACGGTCACGCAAATCGGTTTGCGACAGGCCGCTCAATGGCGGTTGACCCGATCTCGCCCTCACCTGGTTGATGGCATCATACACCGATGCATCCGGTCCCGACGCCTCGTTCTGCGCCTCCGCGTAGTTCAGCAGCACCTCCGCATAGCGTATGAAGATCCAATCATTGTCAGCATCACCCGCTGAGCCATACCTTGTGGTATCCACCATTTTCATCAATCCATATCCCGTCTTGGAACTATCGAGCCTGTTGGTATTATTTGTATTTCCACCTCTGTACGTCTCAATCACGATTCCTGCCTTGTAAACGGAACCCTGGTGAAGAACGGATTTATCCAACCGGCTGTCGCGATTCGTATAGGGATTCTGCTGGTCATATCCCGATCCGGGATTGGTGATCGGCAAACCATTCTTCATTTCATAGGCATCGACGAGATTCTGTGTCGGGCTGAAACCGCCCCAGGCGCCATCATTCACGCCGGGTACACTCATGTACCATTTGTTCCTTGCGCCATCGCTGGGGTTGATGCTCGGACTTTGGAATTTCCGTGCAAAGATCACCTCCTTGTTGCCGAGTTTCTGAATGAATAGTTTGTAGTAGTCATTGAACAGTCCATAGTCGCCAGTACCAGGAGGAGGGCCGAATGCCATCACCGCTTTTGCTGCATTGGCAGCATTCACCCACCTGTCCTGTGCATTACCGGGGTTATTCAAAGGACTCGCGAAGTAGAGAAGTATTCTAGCTTTAACCGATAAGGCCGCCACTTTTGTCGCCCGGCCCAGGTCAGCCGCCGGAGTTACAATGGGCAAAACCGCCGCAGCCTCGTCGCAATCCTTGGCTATCTGTGTTACGCATTCATCATAAGTATTGCGGGGGATGATCGCTTCTTCCGGTGTACCCGCCGTCAACATGAGAGGGACTCCTCCGAAACACTTGACCAGTTCACCGTAGCAAAACGCGCGGAGAAACTGCGCCTCTGCCTTCATTCTCTTCTTCACGTTCTCATCGCCTGGTGTAGCGTCGATCTTGTCCATGAATGAGTTCGCCTTACGGATCACGGCATAGTTCTGCGTCCAGATATCATCGGCATACGCCCATGTAGTGGGAAGCACACCCTGGTTCAATCCGTGCGTAGAAGAAGCGAGGTTGTTCGCCTCCGCATCGTCCTCGGCCATGGCAAATGCACTCATGCCTCTCGACCAACCTGCATCACCGGGATTCTGATCCCTGCGCGCAAAGCCATTTGGCATGGTACCATAGATATTACTCAGGAACCTGTTGGCAAATTGAAGGTCGGTAAACACTGTTGCGTCCGACAAAGCATTGCTTGGATAGATATCCAGTAGTTTCTTTTTACAGGAACCCACAATCGTCGCGAGAACGATCAGCCCAATGACCCATCTGAATTTTCTTGTGAGCATATATTCTGTTTTAATTTTTTATTTTATTTATTGATGACATCAAAACTGGATGTTGACCCCGAAATTATAAATGGCCTGAACAGGATAATACCAACCACTGGCATCCGTATTCTCCGGGTCTACATTGTGAAGTTTTGTGAATGTCACAAGGTTCTGTCCCGTCGCGAATACCCTCAGCTGCGATGCACCGACCCTGGTGAGGAACGCCGGCCTGAATGTATAAGCCAGTTCAATGTTCTTCAACCGCAGGTATGATGCGTCTTCGATCCAGAAACTATTGCCACCTAATCCATAAGCCGGTCCGCCGGGGATCTGGTAATTATTCGTAGTGGCGGTTGCATTAGTCGACACGCGCGGAAATTTCGCATTTGGATTGTCGGGTGTCCAACGGTCGAGCCACTCGCTCGTTACCCGTCCTCCATTGAAGAATGCGAAGCCCGCATTGTTTGTCAGCTGCTGATGAACCCGTGTTGCACCCTGGAACAGGAAATTCAATTCAATGCCCTTGAAATTAACACCACCCGAGATGCCATAGACCACTTCGGGTATCGAGCCCCCACTTAACCACTGGCGATCGTCATTGTCGATCTTGCCATCCTTATTTACATCTTCATACATGATGTCGCCGAGACCAGCGGGGAAAGATGTCGTCTTGCCATAACTGGCCAGTGTCGCCGCATCCTTGATGATGCCGATCGCCTTGTATCCATAGTAGGAACCAATGGAGTGACCCGCTACTCTAAAGGCATCGGGCACATTCTCTGCTTCTGCCGCATAGACGATCTTGTTCTTTGTCAACGTAAGATTTCCGCGAAGATTATACGAAAGGTTTTTCGATATCGTGTTGAAGTGAGTAAGGGTCAGTTCCAATCCCTTGTTCTCTACCTTACCGATGTTCTCGGCAGGGAGTGGACCACCATAGCTGGATGGTATCTGCGCAAAGCGCGTGGCGAGGATATCATCGCGGTTCTCCTTGAAGAAGTCCACTTCTATACCAAACAGTCCCCTCAGCAGGCGTGCTTCGAGACCGATATCGGTCTTCGTAGAAGTTTCCCAGGTCACAAGTGGATTCGCAGCCGTTGGATTCAGACCCGGTACCGAAGCCCCACCGAACGCATAGGTATTGGACACAGTTCCATAACGCGCGAGGTAAAGGAAGCGCGCACCGCCACCCAATGCATCACTACCCAGCTTTCCCCAGGATCCTTTTATTTTTAGATAATCCAGTTTGTCTTTTAATCCACCCATGAAGTTTTCATTCGAGATCACCCAACCTGCAGAGAATGCAGGGAAATAACCCGTCCGCGAATCGGGAGCGAAGTTCTCCGATTCATCCCGGCGCAGACTCGCCTGGAACATGTATTTATTATCATAGTCGTAGTTCACACGGGCAGCCGCACTTCTAAGCGCAAACCGGTCCTTGCTACCACTGATTGTTTCGGTGATCGTTCCGGTAGGATTGGTAGAGGGTCCCTGGCTCAGTACATCGAAGAGCGAGAACTCATAGCCCGATCTGCCTGCGGCAAATTGATTCTGCGGACGCTCCTGCTGAAGGAAGAGGACAAGCGCAGATACGCCGTGTTTACCGAAACGGTTCGTATAGTTGATATGTCCCTGCAACTCGGTCTGGTACTCCTGGAAATAGCTTTCATTCAGGTTCGGATTCTGGTACGCCGACCGGTCGAAGTTATTCGTAGAGGGGTTCTTGGTGTACACATACACATTGTCGAACCAGCGTTTGCTATAGTTCATGCGTTTGTCGAAGGCGAGGACGCCTTTGATAGACAAACCCTTCACCCAGGGGATCTGCTGTTCCACCTGGAAATTCGTGAGGATGGTATTGTTCTCCGACTTATCATATCCTGCAGCCGGATCGATCGCACGCAGGGTGTTGACATACGATCCCACCTGCGCATACCCTACACCATCATAAACGGCGGGTATCGTCGGTGGATTTCTCAGGGTATGTTCGAAGATCCCCGAGATGCCGGTCGTTGGACCCGTGCGTTTTTCCAGGCGGCCCGAAAGGTCGATAGAGAACTTAGTGGTATTGGTCACCTGCAGATCGAGATTGATCCGGACATTATATCTCTTGTAGTTTAAGGATGGATAAAGGCCATCCTGGTCGAGATATCCCAGCGAAGCGAAATACCTCGTCTTGTCCGAGCCCCCGCTGAAGGATAGATTATGTTGCATCTGTGGAGCCGTTCCGCCCAGCACTAATTTTTGCCAGTTGGTATTGGGATAAAGAACAGGATCGCTGCCACTTTTAAAATTGGCGATGTCCGTGTTCGTAAACGCCAAAGGAAGACCATCGTTCAGCAATGCTTCGTTGAGCAAGGTTGCATATTCATATGATCCGAGGTTGTTATTGAACTTAGTCACCTTTTGGAAACCATAATTAAAGGAGTAGTTCGCGGTCATCTTTCCCGATCTGCCTCTCTTCGTTGTTACGAGAACAACGCCATTCGCTCCCCTCACACCAAAGATGGCGGCGGAAGAGGCGTCCTTTAATATGCTTACCGATTCCACTTCGTTTGCATCCAACTGGGAGAAATCGCGAAACGACCGGACTATACCATCGACCACGAACAGCGGCTCCATAGTGGCGCCGAACGTTGAATTGCCGCGGATATAAATGGCGGCGGCATCCCGTCCCGGTTCACCAGAACCCTGCTTCGTAATGATTCCCGGCACGCGACCCTGGAGTGCATTGCTCAGGTCGGCAACCGGCGCCTGTACCAGTTCCTTATTGCTCACCGTTCCTATCGCGCCGGTAACATTGGATCTCCTTTGCTGGCCATATCCCACTACCACCAGGTCGGATAAGGTAGTGGATGCATTTTCATCCAGTGAGAAACTCACTTCGCCGGCGGTACGCACCGTTGTTTCCTGCAGTGTCATGCCTGCATAGGAAACGGAAAGGGTACCTCCTCCTGCAGGAAGCGTTATTGTAAAGTCACCTGTTTCATTTGTCGTTGTTGCCGTGCGCGTTCCTTTCACGCTCACCGAGGCGCCGGCTAATGCCTCTCCAGTCGTTTTCCTCGTCACCTTTCCCCTTACCTGCAATCCCTGTCCGAGGGCCTGGCAAAGGAAGCATAGGACGAAGACCATGCTGAATGAAAACCTTATGATATACTTCATATGCACCGTTTTAGTATTTTTTAAAGACTCTGTTGATTTTGGTTCTGGTTATTGCGCAACAAATTTGAATTGGTGAACCGTTTCACTCGGCGTACCCGAACGCAGCACCATGGCATTGTCCGAGATGGAGATGATGCGGTAGTTATTGGATGAGATGTCCGTTACACCGATGAACTGGGCTGGTATTGCACCCGGCAATGTGATGGAAGCAATGCCCGCAGCACCCGCTGGTACATTCGGAGAAAATTGAAAGCTTACATTGCTGTAGCTTCTATCGGAACCGCAAGTAAAATTGGGGGCGATATTGCCTGCATTGAATGTAGCGCCGTTCGATGCATAAGTGAGCTTGACTCCCGTGGAGAAAGTGTAGGTATCATCCTTCTGGCAATCGGCTAATGCACCGCCTCCGAAATAGGCTGCAGGATTGCCTTCCGTGCCTACGATGATCGCATTCGCGCCATCGGCACCATTGAGCTTCCAGGTCTTGGCAGTCAGCTTCTGAAAGATCGGGTTACTTAATATATCATCCACAGCAATCGTCACGGACTGCGTCGCCTCGCCATAACCACCCCGGCCGAAGGCGCGGAGCTGAACGTTATAGGTTCCCTTCAATGGAAAATAGGCGGTGTCGATCTCCTTTCCTTTTACAAAGGATCCGGTTCCCTTATCCCATTGGTACCCGAAGGCGCCCTGGGATGTACTTTGCAAGGCATAGGTGTTGACCTTGTTCGGCACAGGGGCGATGGTGAAGGAAGCCGTAGCCGGCGATCCTAATTCGCCATCGGAATCAGGTTTGCATCCCGCCAAAAGAAAGAGATTGGCAAGAATCAGAAGTGAAAATGTTTTTATGTACGTTCTCATTTTTTAAAATTTCATGCTTAATAATGGTTGGAAAAAACAGAAGCGTTTGTGCCAAAATGACAATCAGGTAGAGAATTTCAGGAGAGAAGCCCGGGCGGGATCCTCGAAAATTTGTAAGACTGAAACCTTATTTTTGGGAAAGAGGGCATTCCATGAAATGGAATGGCAAAGCCAGGCAGTTTTGATTTTCATACAGAAGCATTTAGTGGTTTAGCAGCAAATCCGGGAAGAAATGTCTCCCCATTGAAAGAATGTGAAACTAAAACTGTTCCTGTATTTAATAAACTATCTTACTACATCCCTACTACATCAATCCAAAATTTCCGTTTAAAAACCATAGATTGGAGACTTTCTTGCTACATCAGCAGTACGTCACCCCAAAACGAGCGCCACCAAAAAAACTGCCATCATGAAATCTGCAGCCACCGTTCTGCTACTTCTTTTTTTCTCATCACAGCCTTCCCTGTCTCAAAATACCCTTGGTCTGCGGGAGATCATCAGCTATGAAAAGCAGGAATACAATGCCGGTGCCCAGAATTGGGATATCAGGCAGGATGTGCAGGGAAGAATCTATTTTGCAAACAATGAAGGGCTGTTGTGTTTTGACGGAACTTATTGGAAACTATACCCTTTACCCAATAGCACCATCGTCAGATCGATAGAGTTCGGGAAGGATAATCGCATTTATATAGGAGCCCAGGATGAGATCGGGTACTTCACTCCTGATAAGAATGGCAAATTGTCATATACATCCCTGAAGGAACTCCTCCCTCCGGCCGATCAGAAGTTTGCCGACATCTGGGACATCGTCACTTTCAATGATGATATCTTCTTCCGTTCAAGCAATAAGATCTTTCAATACGGCGACGGGAAGATCAAGGTATTCGATCCCTCGTCTACCTGGCTTTACCTGGGATTGGCAAACGGTCAACTGTTGGCGCAGGACCAGGGAAGAGGTGTGCTTTCCTTCCTGAATGGGAAATGGATCAGCCTCGTCGACAATTCGCAACTCTCTCAAAGCTTCCATATAAGCTCTACTATTTCATTGGGAAAGGATTCTTCAATCATCACTACTCATAAGGACGGTATCTTCCAACTGATCGGGACCAAACTCCGGCAACTGGAAATGACGGGACTGGAGCTCAATCCTTACCAGGACTTCTCGGGTGCCGTGAAGACCGATGAAGACAATTTCATTGTGGGAACCTATACCAATGGCTTCTACCTCGTGAGTAAGAATGGAACTGTAATAGAGAACCTGTCCAAGAGCGAAGGATTGCAAAACAGCAACGTGCGAAGCCTCTTCAGCGACCGCAATCATAATATATGGTTAGGCCTTGAAAGCGGCATCGATTTCATTGCGTTCAACAGTTCAATTAAACACATTAACCCGTCCGTCATGAACGATGGCGCCGGCTATGCAGTGGTCCAGTATGATAAAAGTCTTTACTTCGGCATGTCAAATGGTGTGTATAAGCTTCCTCTTTCGTCGATCAGGGACTTAAGCTATACCAAGAACAGCTTCACCATCATTTCCGAAGGGCAGATCTGGGGATTATCAATCGTCAATAACTGCCTTCTCGTGGGAAAAGACGAGGGCTTCTTCCAGATAACGGATAACACGATGAAGCCAATCTTGAAGGGAACCGGGTTCTGGACATTCCAGCCTCTTCAGAATATACAATCATCCATCATGGTGGCCGGCAATTATCATGGTGTCCGCCTGTTCGAGGCGCGGGACAATACTTTCTACGACAAAGGAAGTATCGGAAATTTCTCCGAATCCGCCCGCTTCGTGGCCGTCGACAATGACAATACCATTTGGGTGTCGCATCCCTATCGTGGTGTTTACAGGATCCGGTTAAACGATCCGCGCGACTCGACGATCAAGCTCTATACGAAGAGGGAAGGCTTGCCATCCGCACTCAAGAACCACGTGTATAAGATCAAGAACCGCATCGTAGTCGCAACGGAGAAGGGCATCTACGAATACAATTCAAGAACGGATACATTCGAGCCGTCGGCCTACTTCAAGGAGATATTCGGCGAACAAAGTATACGCTATCTCAAAGAAGACCCAAACGGCAATATCTGGTTCATACAGGAAAAGAATATCGGCGTGGTCGATTTCTCTACATTTAAACCTTCCATCATCTATTTACCCGAACTCAAGGGGAAGATGCTGAGTGGTTTCGAGAATGTGTACCCCGTCAACGATAACAATATATTTGTCGGGAGTGAAAAAGGATTCTATCACATCAATTTTGAGAAATACAAACAAAATAATCATCCCCTCAGCGTTTATATAAGAACGGTGAAGGCGATTGGAGAAATGGACAGCCTGCTATTCGGCGGCTATTTTGGAAATGTGAACGAAGACAAGGCGCAGCCGGGCGACATGGTGCCGACAATGAGTCATCAATGGAATTCCTTCCATGTGGAATACTCCTCTCCGCTATTTGAGCAACACTCGAATATTGAATACCGTTACCTCCTCGAGGGCTTCGATAAGAACTGGTCGGAGTGGTCGAAGAAAACAGAGAAGGACTACACGAATCTGCCGGCCGGCACTTACACATTTATGGTACGGGTGAGGAATAACCTGGGCACTGAATCTACGGCGCCGAGCTATTCCTTTACCGTCCTTCCGCCATGGTACCAGTCCAGGTGGGCTTACGTGATCTATATCGCCATATTCCTCTATCTGTGTTATCTCCTCTACAGGATCCAGCACAAACGTTTCGTGCATCAAAAACAGAAATACGAAGAAAGGCAGAAACACATAGCCTATCTCCACCAGCTCGAACTGGACAAATCGGAAAAGGAAGTGATCAAATTAAAAAATGAAAAGCTGGAGACTGAGATCGAATTCAAGAATTCGGAGCTCGCCTCCACGGCTATGCACCTGGTACAGAAAGAAGAATTCATAGGAAAGATCAAGGAGGAGTTGCAGCAGTTGAATAAGACATCGAAAGGCAAGGAGGAAACTTCGGATCTTAAGAAGATACTGCGCACGCTTTCGGACGAGGAGAAGCTGAACAAAGACTGGGAGCAGTTTGCAGTACACTTCAATAAGGTACACAGCGATTTTCTTTTCACGCTCAAGGAGAAATTCCCCGACCTGAATGCACATGAATTAAAACTATGTGCTTACCTGCGGATGAATCTTTCCAGCAAGGAGATCGCGCAGTTGATGAGTATATCGGTGAGAGGAGTGGAGATAGGGCGATACCGGCTGAGGAAGAAATTGCAATTGGCAACGGAGGTCAATCTCTTCCAGTTCCTGTTCGATATACATTTGGCGAAGAAACAGAACGAATCGACCTGAACGTGAGTCGTCAATCGTGAGTCGTCAATCGTGAATACCACACCCTGTAATGAGAATATTCGAATCGAGCAAGGTCCTGTTCTAATCGATTCGAATATTCTTATAGCGGAGAGTTGTATTCACGATTGACGATTCACGATTGACGACTCACGATTGACGACTCACGATTCACATTAAAAAATAAATTACGAAACTTAAATAAAAATCAATGCAGAAAAGCCAGTCACACTCCTCCACGCAGGTAGTCACCAGTCTCGCGTTATCATTCCTCCTTATCTTTCTCTTTTCCTGCTCGGGCAGGAAGGAAGCTCATTCCTGGACACGTTACCTGAATAACACCGGCACCTATTCTTCCCCGAGAGCCGTCGATCTTAATAAGGATGGTATTCTCGATATCGTTATTGGTGCGGGTGGGCAGGAAGAGCATCATAGCGATACGGCCATTCTCGCACTGGATGGCGCAACGGGAGCAGTGTTGTGGTCATTGCCCGGAGAAAACCAATACGTAGGATCACCATTGTTCTGCGATATCACCCGCGACAATATTCCGGATATTTTCATTGGTGGTCGCTGGGCACAGTTACAGGCGATCAATGGATCGACCGGCCAGGTCATCTGGTCTTTCTACCCCGAACGTAAGAACCCCGAGGGCTCGGATGGAGGGTGGTATAATTTTACGACACCGCAGCTTGTGCCCGACCAGGATGGCGATGGCTTGCAGGACATTCTTGTTGCAAACGGCGGCGATGCGCATGCCGCACCCTTCGATCTTAAACGCCCGGCCGGCAGGCTATTGGTCCTTGGCAGCGCGACCGGCAAAATATTGGCCAACGTTGCAGTGCCCGATGGCAAGGAGACCTATATGTCGATGATATGCGAGGAACGGCCCGACAAGCAATGGCGGGTCTGGTTCGGGACCGGCGGCGAAACGATCGGCGGTCACCTTTACCGCACGACATTAAAGGATATAATGAACGGAGATATTAGCGGCGCGAGTATCCTGGCATCAAGCGATATCAAGGGCTTCGTTGCAGCGCCCGTACTTGCCGATATAAATGAAGATGGAACGAACGACGTGATCATCAATACCGCGACCGGCCTGATGCTTGCGATCGACGGCACTACCGATTCATTGCTATGGAAAATTGAATTTCCGGGCACAGAGGCCTACACTATGCCTGCGATCGGTTTGTTCACCGGCGACAGCATCCCCGACTTCTTCGCCAATTTCGCCATTGGAACATTTCCAAATCTGAGCCGGAGCATCCGTTTCATGGTTGATGGAAAGACCGGCAAGATCCAATTCCAGGATACTATTCCTTCCTTCCAGTATGCAAGTGCCGTAGCGGCAGACCTCGACGGCGATGGATACGACGAGGCGATCATTAATCAAAGCGAACTGAAACGACGCCAGTTCGACAATAAGTACTACAGCTATCCGCTCGCGTTCGATCTCGACGGTGACAATAATTTCGATGTCGTCTACTGCGCGGTTCAGTATGGAAATGCGCAATTTGATCTGCAGAAACCGCTGGGTCTTCTTATCAGCCGGTACCAGACGGATATGAAGATAAAGAGACCGGCAAAATGGGGAGCGTTTATGGGGAGTCAGTATACCAGTATATACAAGCGGTGAGAACGTGAATCGTGAGTCGTCAATCGTGAATACAACACTCCGCTATAGGAATATTCGAATCGATTAGAACAAAACCTTGCTCGATTCGAATATCCTCATTACAGGGTGTGGTATTCACGATTGACGACTCACGATTCACGTTCACTATTGACGATTCACATTGCCGAAATGCCCGGCGATCAGGACGGCTTTCCCGCGTCACCAAACCATGCTTCCTTTAAAGCATTTATCACAACAGGGATCGCATTGTTATCGAGGTTCCCAAAACCGACGAATACTCTAGGGTACCTGGATCGATTTTTCACATCGAAATAGGTGTCCTCCGCTCCTTTCATCAGAATATTATGCTTCCTGGCTCTTTCTACCAATTCCGGACCGGAAAGACTGGTCCGTATCTCGATTAATATACTCAGACCGGCGTCAAGATTGATGACCGTCACCTTATCCGCAAGGATTTTTTTGACATTCTTTATGGTGAGAAAATATTTCTCCTTATATATCTTTTGCATCCTTCTCACATGTTTCTCCCAGTATCCCTTTTCCATGAAAATTGCCAGCGCCCGCTGAACCTGGTAGGGAACGCTATATGCGAAATAGCGCAGGGGAGTGAAAGACTCGAGCAACCGCTCGGGCAGAACAGCGTAGGCAACTCTAAGAGAAGGCAGAAGAATTTTAGAAAAAGTACCAATGTAGATCACCTGCCCTGACATATCGATCCCCTGCAGCGCCGGAATCGGTTTGCTGGAGTACCTGAACTCGCTTTCATAATCGTCTTCAATAATATAGGAACCACTTTTCTCCGCCCATTGTATAAGACGTAATCGATTGTCGACCGGCATGATCGCTCCGGTAGGATACTGATGAGATGGTGTGATATATAGTAATTGCCGCTTTCTATCTTTCAGCCGCGAGATATCGATGCCGGAATGATTTACCGGTATCGTCTCTATCTTATACTTGAATAAGGAAAATATCATCCTGGCCCGTTCGTATCCCGGCTCCTCCACCACCAGCGTATCATATCTATTCTGCAATAGGATCGCCAGCAGCGACAGCATCTGGTTTGTCCCGGCTGAGAAAACCAATTGGTCACTTTTTGCTATTACGCCTCTCGAATAAAAAAGATATTTGACCAATTGATCTTTTAATCCCGATTGCGAATCATCGTGATCATATTGGAAATGAAGACTATCAAGCGCCAGTTGTTGAGCTTTTCTCCAGGCATGCAAGGGAAAAGATTCCTCGTTGATAGTGCTCGGCATAATACTAATGAGTTTCCTCGTGGTAGCCGTGGATATGCGCCTTGTCTTTCCAGTTGGCTGGCTCTGCGTTAAGCCGATCTGATAGGAAGCGGGTTCCTGGACAAACAATCCTTTTTTGGGGCGGCCCATTATGAACCCCTCATCGGACAATTGCTGGTAGGCCCTAATGACGGTATTATTGCTGATTCCCAGGTCAGCTGCAGACTTCCTTACAGACGGAAGCCGGTAGTTCTTCCGGAGTCTTCTCGAAACAATCCCCTTTCGATAGAAATCGTACAATTGCTCATGCAATGGAACACCGGAAGATCGTTTAAGGACGGGTAGCATAAACTGTATCCTTTAAATTGTTGCCATCTGTATCCCTGTAAAGTAACAAATTTTAGCAAATTTTAGAGATGCAAGCCTCACCTGTTCATACTTTTTTTTGCAATAATAAGATGCTTCTCGGAGCCGCGGTTCTATGTTTGTTGATATCTGAGCCGCGACTTCAGGCCCAACCCATAAAAACTTACGGCGTAAAAATAAATGTCACCAACATGGAGAAGGCCATCACATTCTACCATGATATACTCGGATTCAGCATCGTTCCCGGCGGCACAGACAGTAATATGACAATGCTTTCGCCTGGTACGGGTGTTGAAGCTCTTTTGCTGAAGAAGGTTTCCTACCTCTTGCCCAGGTCGGATAATGAAGCTGGAGCAACGCTCACTTTGCAGGTCAATAATCTTGATAGCACCGTCGCATTGCTAAAAAGCAAGGGTATGCAGTTTAAAAATTATGGCAAGAGAAAGGAGGGCGTAGGGTATGCAATATATATAGACGATCCGTTTGAAACCCGCCTCTCGCTTATGCAGGAAACCGCTATATCCAACTCACATTTCAAGGAGCCTCGCATTTACAACTACGGCTTCTATGTCCCCGATATGCTGGCAGCGAATGAGTTTTTCGTGTCCCGGTTAGGTTTCACTATTCGCAGCGAAAAATATCTTCCTCTCGACCTGCCGCTGGGTCATAGTGATGGTACTTTCGCCTTTATGATCCATTACAGGGACAAGATCGAGCCGATCCACTACAATAGTACAGACAACGAACATATAGTCGTGCTGTTCCAATGCAAGAGCCTGGATAAAATAATGGCTTTCCTCAAAGAGAAAGATATAAAGTTCCTCAGCGACAAAACAGATACCCAGACAGGTTCGAGACGTATCTCTTTCTACGACCCCTTCGGGTATCTATCACAAATAATAGAAACCAAATAAAGTACACCAGTGACCATTAAAATATTTCTTCCCTTTCTTGTAGTATTGATGGCTTCCTGTCATTTGAAGCACAAATTAGCGGAACTCAAGTCCATGAACGAAGGACACATGGAGGCTGCACATTTCCTTTTTTCTATTCCTTATGATAACTCATCGGATAGCGCGGCGATCATTTATGTAAATATCAATAGTAAGAAACGGAGGTTCATGATCGATACAGGGGCTCCGTTGTCGATTTCAGTCGCGCTGCAGGCCGAACTTAAGTGCCCTATCGCCTTCAAGACAACGCTCAGGGACTCTAACGGAGATACTTCGGGGATAGAAATTGTGCGGGTTCCTGAACTCTCAATAGGAGATATTAAATTCAGGGAGGTCCCTGCACTGGTGATGGACCTTGCTCAGCCGGTCTTTTTGTGTGACTCGATCGACGGATTAATCGGTAGCAACTTACTTCGCTCCCTCGCCATACAATTCAATAAGCCCGAACAGCGAATTTATTTCGCCGATAATGCGGACTCGTTTGCAATTACTGGAAAAAGTATCATGACATCTATGAGGCTGGACGAAGCACAGAGCAACCCGATCATCGCAGTACGAATAAACGGGCTAATGACCGACAGTACGCTGTACGACACAGGTGATAAGACGCTGTACACGGTTAGTAACTTAATGCTGGATAGTTTTTCAGGCAAACCGGAAATGAATGTCTCTATACTAGCTACTGGAAAGGGAACCAGCGGGCAAGGTGTGGTCGCCAGGTTCAATAATGATTTCATTACGCGACTGGCAAGAATAGATTCGATAAATATCGGAACCCGGGATATACAGAATATATATACGGAACCAACCCCCGACAACATCTCGAGAATGGGAAGAGGCTTGTGGAACTACGGTCTTGTTACACTGGACTACCCAGGGAAAAATTTCTACTTTACTCCATTCCGGGAAAAACAGGTAGCCGCAACTCCTGGCGGCTTTGGGTTCAAATACCAGGAGCGGAATAATAAACTGTTGGTAACGGTGGTATGGAATAACTCGTCAGCCTTCGCATTGGGGCTTAGGCCTGGTGATGAGATATTGAAGTTTGGGAACTTTATACCTGCCAATATTTCCAGGTGTGATTGGGAGGCCAGTTGTGCACATGAAGCAGCCTCACCACAACTTCAGCTCGAATACAGGACCGCTTCAGGGAAAACACATGAATGCCAGCTGAAGAGATACGACTTCGATAATGCCGGTCTTAGGGATTGTTCCTTTGCTCCCACAAACACGGCGGGTAAAAATTTTTCCCGCCAGCCATTGCGGAACCATCAAAAATCCAATCAGTCAACAAAAAAAAATCATGAAAATAATTTACCTTCTGATCCTGTGCTGCTTTTCGATCCAGGGTCTTTCTCAGGCCAATGATCAATCGAGGATAATGCTTCGCAAGGCAGATTCATTGTTCGACGCTGCCAACTGGAAGGCATCGTCAGTCGCCTACCAGGTTGCTGTAAAGTCAGATCAGACAAATGGCCGGGCGTGGTATCGGCTTGGCACTACATTTCAAAACCAGGGATTGTATAAAAGCGCGATAGAAGCATATCGAAAGAGCATCGACCTGAAACCCCCTATGATCCCCATACCCTATATACAGGCGTGTTTGGCCAAGGCATTCTCGCAGAATAAGGACTCCACAGGCAGCCTGGCGCTCCTGGATGATATGGTAACGGCAGGTTACATAAACTTTCCCGACCTGGATTCGGCCTCCGAGTACGGTTGGCTTAGAACAAGTCCCCGCTTCCGGGAGATTGTAATGAAAGCAACATCGAATGCCTATCCCTGCCTCGATAATCCTCACAATAGGGAATTTGATTTTTGGATTGGTAAATGGAATGTCTTCCAGACCGGCGCCGGTTTTCAGGTAGGTAGAGAAATAGTGGAAAGATCAATGGAGGGATGCCTGATCATTGAAAACTGGTTTGCATCGGGTACTCCTAATGAAGGGAAGAGTATGAATTTCGTAAGTACAAAAACAAATAAGTGGGAGCAAGTGTGGATGTCGACCACTGGGGTATACCTGCACTATTATAACGGCGAATACAGGGATGGCGCAATGAGATATGAAGGTGATGGAACAGACAAAGCGGGCAATAAGCTTCTGTTCCGTTTCACATTTTTTAACAAAGGACCAAACGAGGTGAGACAACTATTGGAACAATCCGCTGACCTCGGAATGACATGGTCGACGTTATATGACTTCGCCTATAAGCGGGAAAAATAACATTGAAGCGTGTTCAAACGATCGCTAAAGGATAAAATGATATGATAGAATACAAGAGGGAGAATGATCTGTCCGCCGGAGAGTTTCGCGACGTATTGGTACGATCCACCCTGGGAGAACGGCGGCCCATCGATGACCCCGGAGCAATTGAAAGTATGTTGAGACATGCAAATTTAATTATCACCGCAAGAGATAACAAAAGGCTTGTGGGAGTTGCCCGCTCCCTGACTGATTTCGCGTTCTGCACCTACCTATCCGACCTGTGTGTTGATGAGGAATATCAAAAGAAGGGAATCGGAAAGCAGTTGATTCGGGAAACAAAAACCGCCGCACCTGATGGAAAATTACTTTTACTGGCCGCACCAAAGGCTATCCACTACTATGGAAAAATAGGGATGATAAAATTTGACCAATGCTTTACACTGGAGAATGAAAGTCAACTTAAATAAATGATCGTTGAATATAAGACAGTTTCGAATTAACCACGAAAAACACAAGGCATGCGCAAGAAACGCAAGACACCTCTCACAGCACGATCATTGGCACACCTGCCCGCCGAAGCGTTGGCGCAGGCAGGTTCGTCACATTCCCAAATTTCCTACTTGCTTTCACACTTGCTGCCGGTGATAGTAGCGGAGTGGTTTATCACTGCTTCCGCAATCCTCCATATCGTACCACCTGCGGCTTTTGTTCCTAGTCTTATCATAGAAGATCCGGTTACAGCCCAGACAATTCCTGATACGTGATTGATCAAGTTCCGTGATGACTTCAAATTTTCTGAATGGCTAATATAATATTGATGCTAGCCGAGTATATGATGTAAGGGTGAAATTCCATCAAGACTACCATCCATCGGTGGTCTTTGAGTTGTGGAGGTGGGCGGATCTCAATGGAACATACTATCAGGCGAATTAAAAATTCTTAATGCCTATTTTCTTAAAGTGACCGTGAGCAGTTCAACGAATACCGCAATCTTTGTGCGCAATGGTTTCTATTTATGGTTGACCGTTGCTAGCCTTTTTAGATCAGTGAATACTTTTTCAATTCTATGATCTACCCGAGTAAGATCGAGAACACTTACGATAGCACTCATCATGGCAATAGCCATCATTTGATCTACCATTACTTTCTTTTTGGTATTACTCATCAGAACATATCCAATATATTCCCTCGGACTAACATCATACGCAGCTAGCGCATCCGGAAGAGTAAAAATTTTATCTTTTACCACTTCATCAATAGTCTCACACCGGCGACGGATTTCAGTAGATTCGTCCATTGCCGCTTCTTCGGCTGTCATGTAGTCGCCCGCCGGAATCAAAGTATGCTTTTTAGGATGAGACATATTCTTCAAATTTACGCAATTGCATCCGGTTTGTCAAGTCAAGGCGGCCGGTTCACTGCATTTGCGGGCCCTTTAACACATTTTTTTCCATAAAAGGGAGATCTGCCCATCTGCTGATCGGAAACTCCTCGCCTTGAGGATGTTTAGTATAGTATGCATCATAAATTCGTTCAACAATTTTGAACTGGTTGGGTAGCAGCAGTTTCTTGGCTCTTGCCAGCAGTTGTTTCATTTCTTCACGATAAACGGCTACGAAGCCGTGCCGGGCCCACACATATGCGCCGGCGCTAAGCCCGGCAATAACTTCAATCGATTTTACGCCAATCGCCTTGTAGTGCTGAAGCGAGGCAAGCTGTACCTGTTTATTATGTCCTTTGTTCCGGGATGGGGCAGGAAATACCAGGTATTCGTGGCTGACTTTTAACCTCCCTTTCTCCCTAAAAAATTTCCGGTCAAAGATGAGTGCATCATCCTCTGATGTAAATTGATTTTCAAACTGTACTTGCAGGCTGCTATCTTTACTAACTGTGATAATTCTATCTACGGGAGTTAAAGCGTGCGGAATCATGATTCCTTCAATTTCGGAAATCCATCTAGCTAAATCAAATCCATTATAGTACTTCGTCATGAATGCAGGAAGGTCAATCGGGGAAACACCAACAAGTGCATATCCTTTCGCATCAAGAGTCGCGACATCTGAGGCAGTGAATTTATGGGTAGCCCTTCTGCTTTTCGCCATCCTATAAAGTTAACTAAAAGTGTCATCGCCCATCAATAGATATTATTCCTCAGTTGGTTCAAAAAGTAGAGAATTTCTCTCTCTCTCTCTCTCTCTCTCTCTCTCTCTATTCTTATGAAATTTATCGAACCGATTTAAGCTTACAGGTGGCTCATTTAAAACAAATCCGCTCACCTACGTGAACGGATTATCAAAATTCTTTAAAAGTGGAGGTTACCGGATTCGAACCGGTGACCTCTTGCATGCCATGCAAACGCTCTACCAACTGAGCTAAACCCCCAACTTTCCATCCAGGACCTAAAAACCAAAAAGCTCCTAACGGGACGCAAAAATAGGGTTTTTGAATTATTTCCATTCAGGCGAGGCAAAGATTAATCCTCGTCCTCCACTTCTTCCTCGTGCTCGTGCTGAACTCTTCCATTCGAGGGCTTTTCCTTATCCTTCTTATTGAACCAGGAGAACAGTTTACTTACTATCTGATCCTTATGATCGGAGATCACGTGGGAGGAGAAATTCTTCATCACAAAAGGCACTGCCAGCTTCGTAATCCAGCCTGCCTTCGCAAGGATCATCTTCTTCAGGAGTAGATCGATCAGTTTATCCGCCGCCGTCGTCAGCAGCCAACTGCTATTGTCCCTTGTTGCAAATTTACCCACCAACGCAATGGCCGACTTAACAGGCGCCAGTTCTTCCTTGAGCTCTGCAATATCCTCCTTCACAATAAGCTTCTGTAATTGCAGCAATTCGGTAAGTCGTTGCTTCTCCTTTAACAACTCATCATATGTCCTGATGGGGTTAGTCATAAATTTTGCTAATGATTAGATCCCGTATCCGGGGGAAGACGATCTTCTTACGCAATAAAACTACTATGAGGAGAACGATCAGGTAAAATGCGGCGCCCAACAAAAAGCCTCCCGTCCTGCTGCCTATCACTTCGCCCAGCCACCAGGAAAGAGCAATACCGAGAAACAGGAATACGAAGAATCCTAAAATAAGAACTGCGATCATAGCGATCGCACCGGCAGCAATATTGGTCGCCTTCTGCGTTACATTCACCAGGGTTAAACGATAAAAAGTATCCGCAAGATCTTCCACGTGGTCTGCAAGATCAGCCGTTTTTTCTTTGAGATCGTTCATTTCCATACCTGGAGAATATTTGCAAAAATAAAGAAAGCAGGATATGATATCCTGCCTTCTTTACCCAGCCTTAACTGAAATTTTCTTTTACTTTATTTGCTTTGTCTTCTGCAGAGGAGCGTGCGTGACGGCCCTTCTCTTTCGCTTCGGCAATGGCTTGCTCAGCAGCTTCTTTTCCATTTGCCCAAAGATGAGTGAGATTGTCGGCCCAATCACCAGCAGTTTTTTTGATCTTCTTACGCATGTCTTTTCCCTTTTCAGGAGCAACAAGCAAACCTATTACCACGCCGGCAGCAGCTGCGCCGAGTATCCCAATCAGGATTTTGTTTCTGTTAGTCATAACTGAACTATTTAAGAGTTAAGGAAATATAGTATCCCCTAAGACATAAAAAACCGTACCAGAATGAAATACCATCATTTTATCCAATATCCTTTTCAACTCGACCTATTCTCAAGGCTATTTATTGATAAACAGCCAATAGGGGTGTTAAACAAAGAGCCTGTGCAAACGCACAGGCTCCCTTAAAAACTTTTTGTGGCTTATTCTCCCCATATCTCTTCCTTTCCCGTCAGCCACTTCTTCACCTGGTCCGTCGTCACTGATTTAGGACGTTCTAATGGGAAACCCAGTGCCCGGTCCCAGCAAATGCTGGCCAATACGCCCAATGCGCGGCTAACACCAAAAAGCACCGTATAATATTCGTATTCCTTCATTCCGAAATGAACGAGTAGTGATCCACTGTGTGCATCCACGTTCGGCCAGGGATTCTTTATTTTCCCCAGCGATTTAAGCACCGGCGGCACCGCCTCATAAATATTCCAAACGGTGTTCACCAGTTTATCATCCGGCATATGCCTCTTTCCAAATTCCATTTGTGCAGTGAAACGGGGATCGGTCTTCCTTAATACGGCATGACCATAACCGGGAACAACCTTTCCTTCGCTCAGGGTCTTCTTCACGTATTCGGTGATCTGCTCCTTCGTGGGCTCTTCCGTATCCAGCTCCTTCTGCATTTCGAAGATCCATTTTATCACTTCCTGGTTCGCCAGCCCATGCAAGGGACCCGCAAGCCCGTTCATACCGGCTGCAAGGCTCAGGTAGGCATCACTCAGCGCCGAACCGACAAGATGCGTAGCATGCGCTGAGACATTCCCACCCTCATGATCGGCATGAATGGTCATATACAATCTCATCAATTCCTTGAAGGTATCGTCTTCATAGCCCAGCATATGGGCGAAGTTGCCAGCCCAATCCAGCAGTCCATTGGGCTGGATGTGATCACCAAACTTATACTTCCTTCGGTAGATGTAGGCAGCTACGCGGGGCAGGCGGGCGATCAGGTCCATCGCATCATCGAATGTGGCCTCCCAGTAATCCTTCTTATTGAGACCTGCGGCATATTTCTTGGAAAATTGGCTTTCCGTCTGGAGCGCCATGATGCCAACCACGAACTGCGTCATCGGGTGCGTATTGATAGGCAGGGCTTCTATGGTATGAAAAACATGATTGGGAACATGGCTGCGGCGCTGAAGGACCGAGGTCACGTGATGTACATCCTCTTCCGTTGGGAGCTCACCTATCAGCATGAGATAGAACAGGCCCTCGGGCAAAGGCTCCGAACCGCCGGGCGCCTTCGGCAATTTTTCTTTCAGTTCGGGGATCGAATAACCACGGAACCGGATTCCTTCCTGGGCGTCGAGCAGGGAAGTCTCGGATACCAGGCCCGTCATTCCACGCATTCCCTGGTAGATCTGGGAAAGCTGAACTTCACCTATCACCTTCGTACCATGCTCCTTGAGGAGATCCTTTATTTCAATCCCTAACTGATCAGCCTTGGCTTTAAACCTTTCTTTTAATACTCCCATGAGGATCCGTTTATAAAATTTCGACGAAAATAATGAAGGACTAAAGGTAGTTAATGGGCCCTGTGGTAACAAAAATTTGAAAGATATTGTTGCCTATTTTACTCAAACATAATAAACGCGTTATGGTTGAATAACGATGAAAATAATCGCGCATTCTGCCACATTCGGAATGACGAACTACGATCGTGTATTTTACTTCGGCGTTCTCCTATACATCCAGAATGCCACGATGGAAAATGCGATATTAGGCAACCAGGCTGCAAGCAATGGAGGCAGGTTGCTCTTGGTGGCGAAGACCGTCGAGAACCTGTCCGACATGATGAAGAGTGCCGCCGTAACAATGCCGGTCGCCAGGTGAACCCCGCTTCCTCCTCTCGTTTTACGACTTGCCAGCACCACGCCGATAATGGTTAGCAGGAGCACGGCAGCCGGCGTGGCCGTTCGACGAAAACGCTCCACCTTCAATGCACTCAATCCTTCGGTTCCCCTTGTTTCCTCCTGCTCAATGAATGCAACGAGTTCGGGCGTTGTGAGCTTATCCTTCAGGTATTCATCCTTTCGTAGTTCATATGGCTTCAGACTGATATTGAGGGTAAGCGTAATGTACTCCGTGATCTTTTCTCCCATGCTATCCACTCTTCTCACCACCGCATTGCTGAGTTTCCACTTATTTAATGCGGTATCCCACACGGCGTAGTTGGAGCGGATATTATATACCACCTTATCATTCTGCACGCGGTCCAGGAAGAATCCCTGGGCGGATTTGGTTGCCGTATCGAAATTCTTAATGCCGATATAGGTAATGGAATCGATACGCCGGTAATAGCAGTTCCAGCAGGTTGAATTATTCTGAATATTCTTGGTAGGGTCCGTCTTGTCAATATAGTTTGCCTGGAAGGCGCTGCGGATGCCGTTGGCGCGCGGGATCAGGTACCGGTTGCCAACCCAGAGCAGCAGGCCGAGCAGCAAACCACCGACTATGTAGGGGCGGAGCATCCTGTTGTAACTGGTACCGCTGGCAAGGATGGCGATGATCTCGGATCTTGCCGCAAGCCGGCTCGTAAAGAATATCACGGCAATAAAAACGAACAGGGGATAAAGGAGCCCCCAGATGAAAGGGACAAATCCGAAATAATATTGCTTGATGATCTGGGTTGTACTAAGTCCCGTCTTAACGAAATCATCCGTTTTCTCGCTACTATCCACGGCAACGGCGACCACCATGAACAACATCATGCAAAAGAAGAAAGTGACCAGGAATTTTTTAAGTATATACCAATCGATCTTACCCATGCCGTGTTCCGCCGGGTGGCGGTAATTATGTAGTTAAGCCGGAAATTTTTTAAATGAACAGCCGATCCTGTTTTTCGTCATGCGAAGTAACAGAATTTGAGGGGAATGAAATGTGAAAAACTGGCAATGGGAACATCCCGGGCGGCCAGTTAATAGCTATGGAAGTAAATGGGCAAAAAAAACCTGTCGCCCGCGCTGAGTCGATACGGACGACAAGTATTTACGATTCGGCCCTAGAAAAAAAGGGGGGTCTAATGATTAACGGGTTTTGATTCCCTTTTGCAAAGGTGCAGGCATGTAGGTTAATAGGCAACCGATCTTCCACCCAAATTTCAACCGTGTTTTAACGGTACGGCTACCCGTTTTATCACCCCTTTTTCAAGTAACGCATTGTATATCAGCAGATGTTTAATAACTTGCGGAACCAAACCACCTAAATCAATACTACATGGCAAACCGGCCCATCCCTGTTGCAGTAGCCACGGGAATGATCAGTGAGTATCTCTCCTATATGAAGGCTGAGAGCATCGGAAAACAGTCCCAGTATGTGGGCTTCAATTCTCCTGAACTACTTAAATGGCTTGAAATGGTATCCCCCTACATGGACGAACTCAGGATATGCTTCGGCATCTATCCTCCCGGCCATGAAAGTGCGGGTCTCATTACTACAATACTCTGGCCCTATAAGAATGGCGCTCCCGCCAAAAAATCGACGGGCTCTGAAGGAAAGGGCGACGGCGGCGGTGGTGATCTCGAACCTTATAATGAAGGCCAGACAGGTCCATGATCAAAACAATATTATTTTTTATTTACCTGGCGGCGATTGTCTTCAGCGCCGTAATGGCCATCATATGCCACAGGTCGATCAGGAGAAGGAACATGTCCGTCATGGTGCCTTATCTTTCGCTGGTATCCCTGATGGAGATCTTCGTGTATATAAGTCATGCTCAGAAGTGGGGGGTCAATGCAACATTCATTTACAATATCTATAAGATCATTACCGTCCTAGCATTCGCGTTCCTCTATTACCGTATTCCCTTTATGAATGCTTCCAGGAAGCTGATCGCCGTTCTAACCGCCTGTTACCTTCTGGCTGCGATCTTCTCCTATACTTTCTGGATTTCCATTTTCGCCCTCGATACCTATCTTACCCTTTTCCGCGGTTTCGTGATCACTTTCTTCGCCGTACTCTTCCTTCATCGCTTCTTTTACCTTGATGATGGTGCGGAGGAAAAATTCTGGCGACCCGTCGTATGGGTCACTACCGGCGTCGCGGCCTTCTACCCTGTTATCAGTATTACCGCTTCATTTTCCCTGTACCTTTTCCAGCACGATGCCACACTTTTCGGACTCAAGCTCTACCAGACCATCCCCCAGGTTATGAGTATTTTTATGTACAGTTGTTTTAGTTATGCCTTCTACCTATGCAGAAAGAAAAATTAGATATCGCCCTCTCCTTTGCAGCCGCCTCGCTGTTCGTATTGCTGTTTGTGATCGCTGCAGTCATGCTCTTCAGGATCTACCTGAAGAGAAAGAATAAGTTATTACTCGAAAAGGAAATGATGGGTATCCAATTCGAACAGACCTTGCTGCAGTCCAAGCTGGAGATACAGGAACAGACCTTCGCCGACATCAGCCGGGAGATCCACGATAATATCGGCCAGGTCCTGAGCCTTGCGAGAATAAACCTGAATACAATACGCTCCGAGAATGATGCCGCCAAGATCGATCTCGTGGATGAATTAATGGGAAAGGCCATCCTCGATCTCCGCACTCTCAGTCACTCCCTCGATACTGACCTCATACGCAATAAGGGCTGGAGCCCCCCGGTACAGAAACTGCTGCTCGATCTCCAGAAGACGGGAAAGTACACTACCAGCTGCGAGATAGCCGATGATCTCCCCCCACTGGGAAGCGACAAGCCCATCATTCTCTTCCGCATGATCCAGGAAATGATAAATAATATCATCAAACACGCCGGCGCCAGCGATATAAGGTTCACGGCAGGGGCAGAAAACGGGCGCCTGATGATCCGCCTGGAGGATAATGGAAAAGGATTTAATAGAACATCCGTTGCTGCTGGTAGCGGATTACGTAATTTGGAGAGCCGGGCGAAAATGATAAATGCAGATCTTGAAATAAAAAGCGAAGAAGCGAAGGGAACCTGCATTGTCGTTTCCATCAAGACAGAGACCAATGAATAAGATGACCAATATCACCCTCGTTGACGATCACACATTACTCAGGAACGGACTGGCATCCCTGATACAAACATTCGATGGTTATTCGGTACTGTTCCAGGCCGACAATGGAAAGGATTTCATCTCACAATTAAATAACTTTCCCGAACCCGATATCGTCCTGCTCGACATAACAATGCCGGAGATGAATGGCTTCGAGACGGCGGACTGGATCAGGCAGCATCTCCCTGCAGTGAAGGTGCTGGTGTTAAGTGTCATGGATGCAGACTCCATCATCATCAGCATGCTCAAGAAAGGCGCACGTGGCTATCTCCTGAAGGATAGCAAACCGGCCGTTTTTAAACAGGCCCTCGATAGCATACGGGACACGGGGTTTTTTATAAATGAGCTTGTCAGCAACAAGATGCTGAACTACGTTACGCACGATGGGAAACTCGCGAACCGGAACATTTCCGCCATTTCGGGCCTTTCCGAAAAAGAGATCAGCTTCCTGCAGATGGTATGCACCGAAATGACCTATAAACAGATCGCGGATGCCATGCGCTTAAGTCCACGCACGATAGATGGATACAGGGATGAACTGCTAAAGAAGCTCAATGTGCAGTCGCGGATCGGGCTCGTCACCTTCGCCATTAAACATGGGCTGTATAAATTATAGTCGGCTCTTCAGCGTCACGACCATCTCGTTCTTCCAGGACTGGAAATCTCCATTTTGAATATGGCTTCTCGCCTCGCCTACCAGCCAAAGATAGAATGCCAGGTTGTGCACGCTGGCAATGGTGAGCCCGAGGAATTCTTTCGATTTCATCAGGTGGCGCAGGTATGCCTTGCTGTAGTAATTACTGATGGGCGATGAAAAGCCATCATCCAGGCAGGAGAAATCCTTCTCCCATTTCTTATTGTCGATATTGATCACTCCTTTCGTTGTAAAGAGCATAGCGTTCCTGCCATTCCGTGTCGGCATCACGCAATCAAACATGTCGATACCCATGCCGATACATTCGAGGATATTCCAGGGCGTGCCAACACCCATAAGGTAACGCGGCCTATCCTTAGGAAGATGATCGCAGCACCAGTCACAGATCTCATACATCACCGGCTCGGGTTCGCCAACACTCAGTCCACCGATCGCATTTCCCGTTGCTTCTTTGGAGGCAACGTATTCGCAGGATTGCCGGCGAAGGTCCTTGAATGTACCTCCCTGTACAATCGGAAACAGGTTCTGGGAATAGCCGTATTTACCCTGGGTAGTAGTGAAGCGGGTGAAACACCTGTCGAGCCAGCGGTGTGTGAGCTCCATCGATTGCCGGGCATAATCGTATTCACTACCCCCCGGAGGGCATTCATCAAAGGCCATGATGATATCCCCGCCGATTATGCGCTGGACATCCATTACACTTTCCGGGGTGAAGAGATGTTTGGAGCCATCGATATGCGATTGGAAGGTGACGCCATCCTCCTTTATCTTCCTCGTTCCCGCCAATGAAAATACCTGGTACCCGCCACTATCGGTGAGGATCGGCCCGGGCCATCCATTGAAGCGGTGCAGGCCTCCCGCAGCCTCCAGTATTTCAAGTCCTGGCCGCAGGTACAGATGGTAAGTATTACCGAGAATTATCTGCGCCTTCACATCCTGCAGGAGTTGCTGCTGACTCACTGCTTTTACACTACCCGCCGTGCCGACCGGCATGAAGATGGGAGTCAAAATCTCCCCGTGATCCGTTGTTATTTTTCCCGTCCTCGCCTTGGAACCAGGATCTGAATTTTCCAGAGTAAATGTCAATGCCGCCATATCGCCGCAAGATAAACAGAATTGCCAAGGGTATTAATGACGGCCTCGCTTATGATCTGGAATTGTTTCTGTTTGAAATTATGCGGGCGGGATGACTTTGTGAAGCCGCATAAGACCCTAAGAGTTAGAGTGGTAATGGCCGTACAATTAATAAAGCGGTTAAAAGTATTAAGAGATGGCGAAGTCGATACCTGAACCTGTAGTGTCGAACAGAAGCGGCTATTAGAAATATGGTTAAAGTACAGTAAAAAACGCGGAAAAAACGGCCAAATAAGGGCAAATCGGTATAGTTTTGGACTCTAAAAGTTGTTATATTTAATTAACTTTGCACTCCATGTTTGAGACTGATCACGATATTACAATCACCATCACCCCCAAAAATCCGGAATCTCGTTGGGTTACTTTGGATGAGGATAACAACATAATTTCAGAAGGTAAAAATCCTGAGGAAGCTATTGAGGCGGCAAAAAAAATAGGTAAAGCCTTTACAGTAATGTTTGTGCCGCTTGAGGGTAACACCTATATTTTTTAATGGCTGTCCATATCTACCCATTTTATAAGATTTCAGATGAGCTTTTTCGCCCTTGGATTCCAGTAAATATTATTAATCCACTTAATAATAAGCACATCAGTGTCATGGCGTTATTGGATACTGGTGCCGATCATTGCGTATTTCCAAAATACATTGCTGACCAACTTGAAATAGACCTGAAAGGAGCCGCCTTAGGCAGTGAAGTAATGCAAGGACTGGCAGAAAGCAAAATAGAAGTTTGGAAACACCGCTTTAGAACAGAATTGCAAAGCCCAGATAGACGAAATACAATTTGGAAAGGCAAAGAAACGGTTGTGGGATGCGTAGAGCACGACAATATCCCCCCAATCTTAGGCTTTAGTAACTTCATGTGTCACTTTAAATTGACATTTAATCACGCTACAAAGAGAATTATAATTGACGATCATCCAAAGATTTAGGTTCAAACTGAGGCCAAACTGAATTTCCTCCTGCACTATCCCTTATTATTGTCCATTGCCTGCCGCTTATTACCTTCGCCGCTATGCCAACCATTAACTGGGGAGAGATAGGCTTCTATTCTTTCGCTGCTGTTACCACTATCCAGGTCTTCTACTATGCCTGGTTCTTCAGTCGCGTTGCCTTTTACAAACCCAGTATCAAGGCAAAATCACAGCAGCACCCCGTCTCGGTGGTCATTTGTGCCAGGGACGAAGACGAGAATCTTGCACGTAATCTTCCGGGTGTACTGGTTCAGAACTATCAGAGCACCTATGAAGTGGTGACGGTAAATGATAATTCCCTCGACGATTCAAAATATATACTCCAGGAACTGAAGAAGACCTTCAAATCACTGAATGTAGTTGAGCTCACCCAGGAGGCCAAGCTGATCCCGGGTAAGAAATATCCGTTGTCCATCGGCATCCGGGAGGCCAAGTACGAGATACTGCTCCTGACAGATGCCGATTGCGTGCCTGCAAGCGAACACTGGAT
>Ga0193753_10000242_pt1 | contig 54058 bp, 56 predicted proteins | sample H1c2metaG_FD_144925 | JGI IMG/M metagenome (GOLD analysis project Ga0193753, IMG submission 144925) | Soil microbial communities from a riparian zone of the East river system, Colorado, United States - H1c2 | ecosystem: Environmental > Terrestrial > Soil > Riparian zone | place: USA: East...
ACGCCGCGCTGGGATTGCGCCGTCTCACCTCGGCGACGATCGCCGATGCGGCCGCGAAGCCCGACGCCGAGTGAATGGAGGGGAAGGAGCGGTTCTGGAACTGCGTGAAGCCCTGCAGGAAATGAAAATCGTACTGATTCTCGAACGGACGGTCGGCGTCGCGCGGGCGCGAGCGGCCCAACGGTCCGCGGATCACCTGGCTCGTGAGACTCGTGGCCACGACCGATTCCGCGGTGTGAAAAGCGACGTCGGCAATCGTCCGCGCTTTGGCGACTCGGGCGATCGCGTACACCGCCAAACTTCCGACCGTCAACGTCGTCTCGTTGATGTGCGTGAAGATATCGTCGGCCTTTTGACCGATGCGTACATGCCGGAACGATGTGTCTTGAAAGAAGTGCGCGATCTTGGCGTCGTAGATACTGAGCCCGGCGCTTGCGAGCAGGAACACGCCGGCCACGGTGCCGTCGTGCGGAGCGTAAAACGTTTTGCGGTGCAACGTGTCGGCGGACTGCGCTGCTGACAACGCCGGCGTCAATGCCGGCGTCAATGCCGGCGAGAACGCGAGAACGACTGACAGCATTTTTCGGGAACGGTTCACGCGAACTCCGTAGCTTCGTGTCGACTCATGAACGTAGCAGTCGCTGTGCCGAATGGAGTCCAAGCCCACTCATCACCCACCCGCCCAGCACACATGGAGCCAAAGGACCTGACGTGCTACATCGGCCTCACGGCCATGTATCTCATGAGTGTGAACGTGTTGCTCGGCTTGCTCATGGGCGCGCGCTACAACCCGTACACGCGGTGGCCGCACAAGCGGATCAACATTCTCAAACTTCACAATTGGACGGCGTACGTCGCGCTCGGATTGGCGGTGCTGCATCCCATTCCGCTGCTCTTCGTCGACAAGCCAAAATTCACGATCGGCGACATCCTGCTGCCGATTTCATCGCCGGAGCAGCCGGTGGTGAATTCGCTGGGCGCGGCCGCGCTCTATTTGTTGATCTTCACGGTGATCACCTCGATCTACCGAGCGGAGATCGGACGGCAGCGTTGGAAGCCGCTGCACTACCTCACGTATCTCCTCGCCACGTTGTTCATCGTCCACGGCACGCTCACCGACCAGCATCTCGACAACTCGCCGTATGACTTCCTCGACGCGGAAAAGGTCGGGATCATGGCGTGCGGACTGGTGATTCTCACGGGGACAATTCTGCGGTTTCGTTGGACCGCCAAGCACCCAAAATTCCAACCGCGCCGCTGACGCGACGAGGTTCGAAAAAACAAAAACGCCGCGATCAGCTCGCGGCGCTCAACAACGTAGAAACGCGATCGCGAACCGCTTGTCCAATTGGACGAACGCAGTTGGCGATGTTTTCGACACGGCGTCCTTGACGCGCCGCGTTCGCGGCGGCGAGAAGCAGGTCGCGAAGCTGCCGGCGTCGTCCGTCGGTCGCTCCGGCGCGATTTCTGATGTTTGCGTCCATGTTGCACTCCGGCATACGTCGCCTCTGCCACCTGGCGGAACTCCTTCGTTGGAGCCCTTCGAGTGCCCTAATGGCAAACGGAGTGCCGAATGTGAGTATCGGCTTTCGGCAACCCGGGTTTAATTGGTGGAATGGAATCGCCCTCTTTGGCGCCTCGAGCGCTTCCCCCGGAGTCGCTGGAGGGCTGGTACGCCCTCCACCAGATATTCTCAATCGATCGCGACGCCGTTCGGGCTCGCCGGAATGCAACAGTCGTCGCGTCGGTGCCACGGGTCGATTCGACACGTGCCAACGGTGATGCCAACGCCGAACCCGCCACCGGCGGTTGGACTGCAGTCGTCCCATTGATTGGCTCAGTCGCCGACGTCATGGTCCTTCATTTTCGATCGACGCTCGACGAGCTCGGACAGGCGCAGCAATCCGTCGACCGGCTGCCCGTCAGGTCCATGCTTCGTCCGGTCTATTCATTTCTCAGCGTGACCGAGGCGGGCCTCTACCATCTGACCGCGACACTCGCCGCCGAAGCCGAGCAGCGCGGCGGCTCAGTTGGAGACGAGATCTACGCCGCCGAATTGGCCAAACGCTCGGCCGCCGAGCGTGACTCGACGATGGTGCAGCGCCGACTGTATCCGCCCATTCCTGATGGGTTGCCGTACGTCTGCTTCTATCCCATGAACAAGCGCCGCGACACGGGACAGAATTGGTATTCGCTCACGCTCGACGAGCGGAGTCAGTTGATGCGCGCGCACGGACGCACGGGGAGACGGTATGCCGGTCGCGTGAGTCAGGTGATCACGGGAGCCATCGGCTTCGATGCCTGGGAGTGGGGCGTGACGCTGTTCGGCAAGGATCCGCTCGACTTCAAGAAGCTTGTGACCGACATGCGATTCGACGAAGTGAGTGCCAAGTACGCTGAGTTCGGCGATTTCTATGTTGGGAAGCTTGCCTTCGGGGAACCGTTGGAATCGGTCGTCGAAACCATCGTGGGCTGATCTCCGTACGACGTCACATCACCCTATCAAGGGCCGGACGACATGTGGTCGGCGATTCGTTGGCTGGTGTTGCGCTTCGCAGCGCTGCGGTGGCTGTTCAAGCTCGGCGGGCTCGCATTCCTGCTGCCCATCGCGCTCTTTCTCAAGTCGATTGGGCTGCCCCTGCTCATCGTCCTCGCCGTACTCGCCATCCCCGTTCTGCTCCTGCTCCTGCTGTTCGGGCTGCCGATCTTTCTCGTGATGATCTTCGGCAGTGTGGTGATGGGAATTCTCGGGTTCGTGCTCAGCCTGGGTTTGGCGGCTGTGAAGATCGGACTGTTCGTGGTCCTTCCGATCTGGGTCATGTGGATGATCGGCTCGAGGGTCTACACATGGTCGTGCAAGCGCGGCGGCGACTCCGGGGGAACGGGCCCGTCCACTTCGAAGCCTGACACGCCTGACCCAGCAAGCGACTATCCGGGCACAGGTCCCGCGGACGGAATCGATCCGTCGTAGTTCGCTTCGTTCATAGGACTTCCGACAACTATGTGCATTGGTGGCCCCGTACTCATGAGGACGGGGCCACTCGAGCATTCGAGCCGAGCCTCGCTTTTATGCTCGCGTTCGCTTGAGTCGTGGGGTCCCCATCTCTAGACTCATGCGTTTCCTAGGACAAGCTCGGGATATTTTCGGAGTCGCACGCTGACGTGAAGACCCGGCCGCACGATGAACCTCGCGAGCACATCGCATCGCACTCGAGTCTTCCGGCTTCCCGGAGTCCGTGGGCGCAGTTCGAGCTTCTCGTCGAAAATCTTCGCGACGGCATCACGGTTCAGGACGCCAACGGGCGAATTGTGTACGCCAACGAGGCCGGCGCGAACCTGAGCGGCTACGCGACACCAGCTGAGTTGATCCTCGCCCCGCCGGGCGATTTCCTCAAGAAATTCGAAATCCTCGATCCGTCGGGCGGGCCCGTTCGGATGCACGAGCTTCCGGGCAGGAAGGCATTGCAATCGGGAATTCCCGCCGCGGCCGTTATTCGTGTTCGAGAGCGAGCCACGGGACGCGAGCGTTGGTCGGAGGTTCGTTCGTTTGCCGTCCCTGACGGGCTCGGGCAGTCGACGTTCGTCGTCAACGTCTTTCGCGACGTGAGCATTTCCATATCGCAGCAACGACAACTCGAAGATCAAGCCGAGGAGTTGGAGGAACAGACGTCAGAGGCGCGATCGCTCGCGGCGGCGCTCGAGCGGACGAACCACGATCTGTCCGACGTCTTGCGTGGAGTGGAGGAAGACCGGCAACGCGAGGCCTATCTATCCAAGGCAACCGCGCTGCTCGGCGCCTCGCTCGACTATGCGACCACGTTGGATCGCGTCGCGTCGCTCGTCGTGCCGGAGCTCGCCGACTGGTGCTCGGTGGTGCTGCGCGATCCGCGCACCGGGACCGTTCGCCAGTTGTCCGTCGTGCACGCCGACCCAAACAAGGTGCAATGGGCGCGGGAATTTCGGGAGAAGTCTCCGCCGAACATGGAGTCGCCACGCGGCGTGCCGAACGTGTTGCGCACCGGTGAGCCGGAGCTCTATTCACACATCAGCGATGACATGCTCGTCGACACCGCGCGAAGCGGCGACGAATTGATCTTGCTTCGCGAGTTGGGCCTATCGTCGGCGATGATCGTTCCGCTTCGCGCGGGCGAACGTACGTTCGGCGCGATCATGTTTGTCCAGGCGGAGTCCGGCAAACGCTACACCGACGTGGATCTCGCGTTCGCGACGGAGCTGGGCCTTCGCGCGGGGATCGCCATCGAGCGCGCCGAGTCGCATCGCGAAGCGGTCATCGCACGCGACGCCGCCGAGAAGCGTCTGGCCTGGCTGGTCCGACTGCAACAATTGACCGTCGCACTCTCTCGCGCGTTGCGTCCGGACAGTGTAGTCGACATTGCCATCAACACGGGTCGCGTGGCGTTCGGCGCCGACCGCGCGTCGCTGTGGCAGATCGATCCTAACGCCGGCGCGATCGTTTTGTCAGGCCAGTTCGGATACACCGGCGAGATTGAGAATCGGTATGCGTCCATTCCGCTCGATGCGCCGTGCATGCCAACGGACAGTGCGCGCGCCGACCAGCCGATACTCTTCGGTGACCAGTTGTCGATGGAGGCCGCCTATCCGGCGATTGTGCCGATTGTTCGCGCGATGGGGACGCATGCCGTCGCGATGTTTCCGATTCGAGTGGGCGGTGGAGTGATCGGCGTGCTGAGCTTCAGTTACGGCGTGCCGCGAGAGTTTAGTGAGGATTTCATCATTGCTGCGCGCACGTTCGCCAAGGAGCTCGGCCAGGGTCTGGACCGGACACATGCCCACGCGGCGCTTGAGCGGTCGCGGCAGGTGGCGGACGCGGCGAGCCAAGCGAAGTCGGCGTTCTTGGCGACGATGAGCCACGAGCTTCGCACGCCGATCAACGCGATTCTCGGATTCACGGACTTGCTTCGTCTCGGGCTTGTCTCGGGAGCATCGGCGGGCGAGTCCGAGTATCTCACGCGCATCCGGCGAAACACCGAGCACCTGCTCGAGCTCGTGAACGACGTTCTCGATTGGGCGAAGGTGGAGGCGGGGGAGTTGGTCGTCGAATCCAGTTTCGCGGAGTCGCAGGACGTGATGGACGACGCCATTGGCGTGGTGCGGGAGCACGCGGCGTCGCGCGGGCTGTCGTTGACGTCGTCGTGCGACGCGGGTGCGGTCTATGTGGGCGACCCGATGCGCGTGCGGCAGATTCTGCTCAATCTCTTGTCGAACGCCGTCAAATTCACGATGTCGGGTGGACGCGTGAACGTGTCGTGTTCGGTTCGAGGTCCGACGACTGAATTTGTCGTGGAGGACACGGGGATCGGCGTCGCGCCGGAGGAGCTGGTGCGGATTTTCGAGCCGTTCGTACAGGCGGAGGGTGGTTACACGCGCGTGCACGGCGGAACGGGATTGGGATTGTCGATCAGCCGTCGGTTGGCGCGGATGATGGGTGGCGAGGTGATGGCGTCGAGTGAGGTGGGGAAGGGGTCGCGGTTCGTGCTCATCCTGCCGTCGGAGATGCCGAGTCGGATCGGCGCTCGGCGAGAGTTGTGAGATTCTCAATCATGGAAGTGTCATGACACGTTGTCCTCGTCGTCGTCGTTGGGGAGTGGCGGTGCTCGTCGCGAGTGTGGGTGTGAGCGCGATGTCGGCGTGCGATTATGCGCCTACTCTTGCGGGCGGGAGGACGTGTCTGGCAACGGTGCAGTTCTCTCCGCTTTCGTTGAATTTGTTCGTTGGCGATTCGGCCGTGGTGGCCATGAGCCTGGATGGTGGGTGTTCGCCGCCGGCGGTTCGGAACGAGACGCCGGCGGTCGTGGCGGTGGATTCGTTGACGGTCGGGACGTTTCAGGTGCGGGGGCTCGCTGCTGGGGCGGGGCAGGTGCGGCTGTTGTCGCCGGTCGACACGACGGTGACACGGGCGCTGACGGTGGTGGTGACTGCGCGATAGCTGAGTGGCGTCTCTTCCGATAGCCGGTCTTTCTTGATTGTGGGGGCGGCTGGTAACTGCATGGCGGATGGCGACTTCAGGCGGTTGCCAGGGAAGGGTGGGCTGTCTAGCTTCAACGCTCTGTCCGCGAGAGCGGCGGGCGGGACGTAGCGCAGTCCGGTAGCGCACCTGAATGGGGTTCAGGGGGTCGCGGGTTCAAATCCCGCCGTCCCGATTTAAGCTCTTTTAACCAAACGACTTACGGCGGACCTGTCCGCTGTAAGTCGTTTTGCTCAATATACCCCACAAGTGCGACCACTTAAGTCGTTGATTAGAAAAGTGTTATCGCGGTGAGGGTTGCGGAATGACGCTTAGCGCGAGAAACCGGGGTATGTGCTGGGGTATGTTCGCCGTCATTTGCGACGCTCCGACCCCGTTTTCCGGGTCTCTGGGCAACAGCACCGCATTCGCAACGCGTATGAACAACGACCTCCCGATTCACAGCTCCCGCTGAACGCTTCTACACCTGAAGACAATTCAGGTGTAGCTCATTTCAGATTTCGATTCCGACAATCCGCTATCGGCGGTGCCGATCCTGAGCTTTGGTTTGCGCGTAGTTCAGGATCGGAAACGTGTTGACTCAGAGTGGCCGTCGCGGCGGAAGCGAGACCTGCATGTTCACCCGCGCGCCAACCCGACCGAGCATGCTCACCAGCGCGTCGATAGTGAACAAGTCGATTCGACCCTTCATGAGGTGAGTGACGAGGGATTGACTAACTCCGAAGGTTTTCGCCGCCTGCCGCTTGGGCACATCGGCAATGATCCGCCGAAGTTCGGTCATGAGGAGCGCCCGCACCCTGAGGCATTCGGCTTCCCCGGGCGCGAAACCGAGGTCGAGGAAGATGTTTGCGCCAGATGGCGTGACGTGCTCCGAAACTGAACGCGCCGGCCGACGTCGCTGACTCGCGCGACCTTCTTGGGTGATCTTTCCCAATCGACCGTTCCGGCCGCTCGTCCTCTTCCGAGTATCTGTCATAGTTCTCTGATCTGTGCGCTCAAAGTTGCGTCCGCCTCAGTCACTGGCGGTCGTTCGTCAATCGAATATCCGAGCGCCCGATAGCCTCGTTGCCGTCTGACGGCCATCCGCGCGAGTACAGGTACCAAGGCATCGACGTAATCATAGACGATCACTTCGCGCTTTCCATGGTGGTCGCGATGTAGGCGGCCCACGTACTGTGCGAGCGTTCCTTTCCAGGACACGGGCATGGCAAGAAAGAGCGTGTCGAGTCGAGCGTCGTCGAATCCTTCGCCGAGATATCGGCCTGTGGATAACAGTACGCGCGGACCTTCGCTGGCTGCGCGAAGTGACGCCTCCGCCGCTCGTCGCTCCGTAACTTTCATTCCTCCACGCAACACGATGACGTTGTCGACAACTTCTCTTAGAGAACTTGCAAGCGCCTCGAGATGGTCACGTCGCTCCGTAAGGACGAGAGGGTTTCGACCGGCAGCGATCGCGCGCTTGATGTCGTCCACAATCAGCCTATTGCGGGTCGCGTCGCTGCCGAGCGCTCCGTAGGCCGCTGCGATCGGTGTTGCTTCGCCTCCGATCAATATTGGCATGCGAAAGTTGGTGTCGCGAAGGAACACGCGGTGCTCGATCCCGCGCAGAGCCGCTTGTGCCTTGTCCGCGACGCGATAGCGAACCGGCCCGCACTGCATGAGGATGATGGGGTGATGGCCGTCTCGCCGGGCAACCGTCGCCGAGAGCCCGAGTACGTACCGCGCCTTGGATCGTCGAGCGACAAGCTCGAAGCTTGCGGCGGATAAGTGATGACACTCGTCGACGACGAGATGTCCATAGCCAGCGATAACGTCCGACACGACGCCGCGTCGGACCAGGCTTTGGATCACCGCGACGTCGATCTTGCCGGTCGGCTTGAGGCGACCGCCGCCGATGACACCAATGTCCGAGCGGTCGATCGAAAGAAAGCTGGCGAGGCGTTCGACCCATTGCGTCAGCAACTCGCGACGGTGAACCAGCACCAGCGCGCTATATCCACGCGCCGCGATTAGTGAAGCAGCGACGACGGTCTTACCAAATGCCGTTGCGGCAGCCAACACACCGAAGTCGTGATGTGATAGAGCACCGACCGCGAGCGACTGTTCCTCGCGGAGCGCGCCGACGAAATGAACATCGAGTGGCGTACCGGGCTCCCGTTTGTCGACCAGGCGAGGGGCGACGCCGTGCGATTGCAGGAGCTCGACGGCTTCATCAAGACATCCGCGCGGAAGCGCCACATGGCGAGGATGCAGCTCGGCGCAGGAGATGACACGAGGCTTTCCGTGCGTGGAGAAACGCATCGCTTGTGCGCGGAAGAACTCTGGATTCTGAAACGCGGCGAGGCGTGCCAGTCGAGCGACCATCGGCGGCGGGAGCTCAGTCCGGTCAACGTACACGCCGTCGGCGAGGACGATCTCCACCGAAGAAGGAAGGGGACCAACGATCGGAGAGGCTGTCGGCCGACGGGATGGTGTAGCGAGCCACGGCTCATCTGCGCCATCATCCTCCACTGGCATTCGCACGCCCACGACTCGGCCGGCCTTCTCGGCGGATTCAACGATCTTTTCGACGGCGTAGAGGGACATCGGCGACAGGGACGAAAGGAATGCCCACTGATCGTCGTACGGGTGCAGGTCAGCATCGACGAAGACGCTGTTGGCTCGTTGTCTCGCGCGCTGTTGGAGCGGTAGGGCAATCAGATTGCCAAATCCGCCGAGCGGCATGATGTCTTGCGATGGGAAGAGACGGTCGTACGACGCGAATCCAATTTCGGGACGCCGCTCCATGGTCTCCGTCAACAGGAACGAACCAAGCTGACGAGCCAGTCTCGCCGGAACTGGATCGGAGAAGAAGATCCAGACGTGGCCTCCCGCGCCGGATCGCGAACGTTCGAGCGCCGCCGTGACGCCCGCCGCGTGGCATGTTTCGAGGTACGCGGTTGCGTCCGATGACCAGTCGTCGCCGTCGAAATCAACCGCCAGAAAACGGCAGGTGCTGTCCGGGAGCAGCGGGTATACGCCTGCCACGAAGTCCCCGTCTGACGCCTTCTCATTGGAACCGCCGAGGTGTCGACGGACGACGGTATCCGAGAGCGAGATGAACGCTTGATTCGTACATTCGCCGCATTTTACCTGGGGCTTTCGACAGATGCCCGGCTTCCATTCATTCGAACAGGCCGGAGCGTATCCGGACTTGTCCGTTCTTGGATTGTGCCAGCGCAGCGGGAACACGTCGTCGCGACCGACAAACAACCGGCGGAAAAGCGCAATTTTCTCTGGCGCTCGCGAAGCGGAAGTGACGGCTGGCGTGAGGGCGTCGCGCGTTGAGAGCGGCACGCGACGTTCGAGGGACACGAGCTCGTTCTGTAGCGACCGCCGTTCGTCTTCGAGCGCGGCGAGGCGTTCGCGGACAGCCGCGGCGCGGTTTTGCGGATTCCCGTCAGTCATGAGTCTTCTACCATCAGTCGCTCAGGGCAGATCCTCTGCTCGCCTTCCCGCCGGCGCTCGTGGCATCGCACGTCCGGTCAAATATCTCCTTTGCGCCGGGAGAATCCGTCTGGCAATAATATTCCAAGACATTATATTATTGCCACCGCTAAGGGAGCGCCAATGAGATGAGATCGCGCGAGTGGTCCGACAAGCTCTACGATATCGCCGAAAGCCAGCTCGGCTATTTTACCGCGTCCCAAGCGCAGTCGGCTGGCGTCCACCAAGTTCGAGTGGTTCAGCTCCATCAAAGCGGTGATATCGAACGCGTCAGTCGCGGCGTCTATCGGCTCATGCGGTTCCCGCTGTCGCCGCTTGGCCAGTACATGGAAGCAGTCCTCTGGCCTCAAGTGCGTCGACCAGGTGCTCGCGCTGTCATCTCACACGTTTCCGCACTTGCGTTGCACGAGCTGTCGGAAGTCAGCCCGGCGAAGATCCATATTACACTGCAACCGGACCTGCGCGTTCGACGCGTCGTACCACGGCAGATGATAGTGCATTTCGCCCCGCTCGCTCCGGCCGACATACAAGTCGTTGAAGGCGTGCCAGTGACCACCCCGGTACGGACAATTCGCGACGTGCATGCCGCTCACCTCGGGCCTGCGCTGGTCCGGCAGGCCATCGCCGACGGCCGCCGCAACGGCCGGCTGACGCAAGACGAGGCGGACCGTCTCGCACACGAGTTGCTCGATGAATCAGCTCCGCGCAAGAGACCGAGCCGAGCGACCGCGAGTACACCCGAGCAACGACGAACTGCGAAAACGAAGCGGGGAGCGCGGCAGCGGTGACCGGGCCAAGACAAAAACCGCCAACCGAACCGCCGCCGTCCGCAGGCGTGCTTGCGCGGTACGCGCGCGCCTACGCAAAGGAGCTTGGCGTCAGCGAAGGTCGTGTTCGGGCATGGATCTCTTACATGGTCCTGGCCGGCCTTCTCGAGCAATCGAGGCAAAGCAGCGACGGTTTTCAATTCACGGTCAAGGGGGGCGTTGCGCTCGAGCTCCGACTGAGAAACCAGGCAAGAGCTACGAAGGACATCGATCTGGTATTGCATCATGACGAAGCCGATCTCGCGCACGCACTCGAGCGTGCCGTCGACGCGAGCGCTGGCGGCGGCTATCAGGGTTTCAACTATCGTCGAAAGGGCGCTCCGCTCGTTCTCGAGAACCGCACGATCAGTGTCGAATTCGCGGTGACCTACGAGGGCGGAACGTGGACGAGCATCATCGTCGACGTTGCTCGCGCCGAACTCGGAGAAGGAGAGATTGAGCTTTTACCAGCCGTCTTGCTTCATGAGGCAACGGGCATCACTGGGCCGACCGAACTGCCCTGTCTCTCGCTGCGCATGCATGTCGCGCAGAAACTGCACGGAATGACACTGCCGCCGCGGCGCGGGAAACGGAACGAGCGATTCAAGGACTTGGTCGACGTCCTATTGATGGAGCCGCTCGTCACCGACTACGCGGCCCTTCGGCAAGCGTGTGAATCAGTATTTCGGGCTCGCGGCACCCACAATTAGCCGCCAGTACTTGAACTGCCATCGCATTGGGCGGAGCCCGTCGCGGCACTTGCGCGTGAACTCGATCTTCCGGTGCAAGACGGGCACGAAGCGAGGGAGCGCGTCCAATCATTCGTTGACAGAATCCTGATGGCCTGACTGGTTCGCGTAGTCAAATCCTCGTGAGTTGCGTCGGCGCATATGAACGTCCGTCGACATTTCGTCACACGGTTGTGAGCGATCCATTCCAGCGCCGATTGTGCGCTGCCCGCCTCGGGCCTGTTGGGGTATGTGGGGTATGTGGAACGCCTCAATCCACGCGAAAACCATTCGCGAGTCTGTAGGTAGTCAGGTGTGGTAACGTACGATTCTGCGCGCAGTTACAGGTCTGGCGCACTCGGTTACCCCACAATGGGGTTCAGGGGGTCGCGGGTTCAAATCCCGCCGTCCCGATAGTTAAATGAAGACGCCATCGTCATTTTCGACGATGGCGTTTTTGCATGTCTGTGACTGGAGTTGTTTGTTAAGTGACGCGATACCGTCCTGCATAGATCTGCGCGTAGTTATTTGCATACCGCACGGCATCGATCCTGAAAGCTGGCAGGTCGAGAAATCCGCCCCGTTGACCTAGGTCCAGATCAAAAGCCCTGATCGCCGCCAAGTTGTACCACTCGGCCACGGCTGCCGACCCCCGCCTGTAGGGCATCGCATTGCAGACGTGCCATGTGACCATGCCGAGTGCGTGGACTTTAATGCTGTTATGGCCGGTCAACAATTCACCGTGCCAGACCTCGGCCTCATCCAGCACGACACCCACAAGTGACGGCGGCGTGTGTGCCCATGAAGCGTTTGCGTCCAAGATGCCAGCCGCAGCGGTGGCAGTCACTTTCGTACCGGACGGCGTCTTCATGTGATAGCCAACAACCTCACCCGCATTCTGGGCGTTGTCCGGCGCCCGGATGATCGATGCAGATCGCAGTCTCTCGGGATTGGCCATTGTCTGCGTCACCTCCGTCCTTTCAGCCGGATACCTTGCGGTTATTTCAGTCTTGCTACTGACGTGCCCATAGGCAGCCATGTGCGCTCTACTGCTTGCGTGGGGGCCGGCAAGGACCACCGCCTCGTGAACATGATTTTCTCGAAGGGCGCCAAATTCGGGAGCGTGGGCATCCTCTTGCTTGTCAGCCACCTTCTTCCGCTTCCCCGCCAAATACGTGAGAATTTCCCTCAGGGTCCTTCTCGATCCCAACCCTCCCCATGTGCGCTTCGACATTTTTTCCGCCGCCGCAGTCACGGCAGCATCCCTGCCTCCGTCGAAAATCGCCTGTCTCTGCTCTGCGGTCGGCATTGAATTTTTCCTGCGATTTGGAACGGTCAATTGCGTGACCGTCCCATTTCAGAAAAGTGGACGTCCTGGAGGATTGTGAATGAACTGGGAAGATGACTCGAACACAAGGCTACGAACGGGCGTTTACCAGGTCGCTCCAACGCCATCGGGTTTGATGGTGTCTGGGAGAGTCTGTTTTGGGGCAGCGACCGAAGATCTCTTCAACGGTCTCGATAGCCGACGTGCCCGAGCCGCCTGTCCGATCGAGCGCTGGTCCGTCGCGCGCCGCAAACTGACGCAACTCAATCGCGTCCGCGATCTCCGCGAATTGGCCGTCGCGCCCGGCAACCGGCTCGAGCGGCTGACAAGGGATCGGCACGGCCAGCACAGTATTCGTATCGATGACCAATACCGCGTCTGTTTGCGCGGCGAGGACATCTATGCGTACGAAGTCGAAGTCACCGACTACCACTAAACCGATCCCCGGAACGCGTCCACTGGTCCAGCGCCGCTTACCGACTGAGGTGCCGCCCGTACACTCGGGCGAGATGCTGTTGGCAAAGTTTCTGAAGCCGCTCGGGATCTCACAGTCCGCGTTTGCCATCCAGCTCGGCGTTTCCTTTCCCCGGCTCAACGAAATCATTCGCGCAAAGCCAGCGGTGACGCCAGATACCGCGTTGTGCCTGGCCCAAGTCACGCGGATGAACGCGAATTTTTGCCTTGGGTTGCGACAGGATTGGGATCTGTGGCGCGCGCTGCGATCCACGCAAGCGCAGCAGATCGCCAAACTCACCCCGTTCCCACGCGCCGGCGAGGACGTTAGAGATCTCGAAGCGGCCATCTACCAAAGCCAGAACCGAAAGCAGCGTTGAGTATACCGAACGTCGTGATTGAGAATAGTCTCATCGGCCCCATACCGTCGTCGCCACAGGTCGTCGCTGATCAGGGTGACGTGCGTGCTGGGCCGCTCGTCTTGGCAATCGGTTTCGCTCTGTACTGGCGACGCATGAATCGGCGTCCACGGGCCGCGGCGCTACGCGTGTGGACACCGCCGTTGGGCGCTACGTTGTCGACGGCGGCCAGCTGTTGCTCGAAGCTCCGCCGTCACCTCAACGTCGGCGTGTTACATTCGACGTCTCGCATCTGTATATGCTGTCGAGTGTGGAAAGCAGACTCGAATACGAACGAGTCCGTTAACTGGTGACGCCGAGGGCGCGGCGTGGGTTGCGCTGCGCCCTTGGGGGAAGTTCATAACTCTCTTGCCCCGTACCTAAGGTCACGCCGTAGAATGACTTTAGGAGATCGACAATGAACGAAGCGACTACGGAATGGCTGACCGCGGCGGAGTGCGCGTCGCGCACCGGACTCACGGTCCGTGCACTGCGGGTCTATGAGAACTACAGGCTGATCACGCCGGGGCGCTCCGCGGCTGGGTGGCGCCGCTACGGCGCCGAGGAGCTGCGCAAGCTCAATGAAATCGGTCTGCTCAAAGTCCTTGGTTTGACCCTAAATCAGATTCGCGATCTGACGCGGCGGCCATCGTCTCCCACGTTGCGTCAGCTCTTAGAGCTGCAACTGGCCACCTGGAAACGCCGCCGCGCCGAAGCCGAACGTGGCCAGGCCGTCGTCGAGGTTGCGCTTCAGCAGGTAGAGACGGGCCGTGCATTGTCGGTCGATGAGCTTTGCTCTCTTATTAGGAGTTTTGAAACGACCGCATCTACCACTGAGGCCGCGCTTCGCGGTGCCGATGAACACGTCGCGCCAGACGCCTCAACACTTGATCGCTATGTCGGCCAATACTTCCGCAACCGAGCACTGGGAGTGTCTACGATTACACGTAAGGGCACCAAGCTGATTCTGGAACCCATTGGTCAACCGGCGCAGGAGCTCGAGCAGACCGGTGAAGCGGATTTTGCCCTCCCCGAGTTCGATCTCGTGCTGTGCTTCGAACAGATCGAAGATGGCGCCGCGAAGCGGCTCGTGATCTGGCAGCGTGATACCGCGTTTCAATTGGAAAGGACCGACGCGGAAACCGCCAAGGTCATCGAGCAGAATATCGCGGACCGCATCAAGGACCGCATTCCGACGCCGGGCCGCCAAGAGGCATTACTCCAAACGCTTGACGCCATCAGAACGGGTAACCCCAACTACGACCAGATGAGCCCGGAGTTTGCGCAGGTCGCCCGCGGGCAGTTCCCGTCGTGGCAGATTGTCGGTCAGTACTTTGGTGCGATCGTGTCGATCGAATTCGTGCGTGTGAGCAATCAGGGATGGGACATCTACCAAGTTCAGCATGAGAACGACGTTCATCAGTACCGTATCGCCACAGGTGATGACGGCAAGGTTCACGGCTTCAGCGAGGCAAGTGCGACTGCCGACCGACGCGCATTGGTATAATGCCGCATCGCCCCGCCCGAAGTGCGCCTCAAAGAGAGTAGGGAGACGAATCATGACAAATTCTTCGTTAAACGAGAGCCCATTGACTCAAACGACCCACCCTCACGTTCTGAACACGACCGATGCGAGTTTTCAGCACGATGTACTCGACGCGCGCGGTTTCGTGCTCATTGATTTCTGGGCCGCATGGTGTGGACCCTGCAGAGCTCTCGCGCCATTGCTCGATGAAGCCGCCACCGGATATCAGGGCAGGCTTACCATCGCCAAGATCAACGTCGATGAAAATCCGGTGACGCCGCAACGCATGGCCATACGTACCCTACCAACTCTCTTGCTCATGAGGAGCGGCAAAGTCGAATACATGAAAGTTGGCTGGGTCACCCGAAGCGAGTTGCATCTGCTTATCGAATCAAGGACTGGGTGTCATTTCTCACGAGCATGATCCAGCGATTCTCACTACGCTTCGTGGTCTTATGCGATATGTCAAATGCTCCCTGTCTCAAAGGTCCCGAGCGTCGGCATCGTTGCGCCGTGATGGTCTCACCGTGGCTCTCCACTTGACAGGCTAGTGGACAGCACCCACATTGCCCGCGACTCCACGGATGGTGGGAACTGCGATGTTCGACCGTATTCGATTCCGGCTGCGCGCGCTCTTTCGATCGTCCGCGCTCGATCGTGAGATGCGGGATGAGATGCAAACGCATCTCGACCGCCGCGTCGAGGTCCTCGTGGCTGGAGGAATGAGCCCCGAACGCGCCCGCCTCGCCGCACGGCGCGAGTTCGGCAACGTCGGCCTGCATCAGGAACGTGCGCGCGACGCCCGCCGCACGCGGTGGATCGACTCCGTCAGCGCTGACATCCGCTTTGCGCTGCGGTCATTCGCTCGCAAACCATTCCTCGCCGCGACGATCGTTCTCGTGCTCGCCGCCGGCATCGGCGCGCACGCGTTCGAGCTCACCCTGCTCCGCAGAATCAGCTACGGCGTGGCGCCCGGAATGCCGAGCGACATCGACCTCGTCCGACTGCGCGGCATGTGGCGGCCGAAGGATCGGCCCAATTGGCGGGCGCTGCAATTCTCGTATCCCGAACTGCGCGAGATGGCCGAGGTGCCCAACACGTTCTCGTCCGTCGTGGCGTGGACGGCGCATGGCGTCGTGGTGGACGCGGCTGGGTCGCTCGATGGAGCGGAAGCGCAAGCGCAGTTCGTGACGGACGGCTTTTTCTCCGTGCTCGGCATGCAACCGACGCACGGCCCCGGGTTGCCGCGTGCGACGCCGGACCCACAACTCGTCGCCGTGATTTCCCACGCAATGTGGGAGGATGCCTTCGACCGAGCCGGCGACATCGCGAATCGCACCGTCGTCGTGAACGGCGTCATCGTTCGCATCGTCGGCGTCGCGCCGCCGCGTTTTACGAACGTACTCGACGACGAGGGACGCCGGGTCCTCTGGATGCCGCTCTCGGCGCGGGCGACCATCGCGAGCGGAGGTCAAACGAACAACGCGAGTATTCTCGCATTGTCGAGTGTGGACTCGACGCTCTTCGATGCCGTCGGCGTGCTTCGGCGGGGAGTGTCCCCCGCGGAAGCAACGGCGAGGGTGCGCGTCATCGCCGACCGCGCCGTGGCTCGCATGGCGTGGACAAAGCCGACCGGCCCGTCTGACGTGCGAGTGTACGACGCCGACGTCGTTCCGTTGCGTGGTATCACCGACGTGACGTCCAGTGACAGGGGGGAGGAAAGCGCGCTCCTGGGCGTCATCACGACGCTGGTGCTACTCGTCGCGTGCACGAACGTGGCCGGCCTCGTCGTGAGCGCCGGCGTCGCCCGCCGCCAGGAGATTGCGATTCGGCTGTCCCTCGGCGCTTCGCGCGCGCGAGTGATTCGCCAGCTGGTCACAGAAAGCGTGCTGCTCGCGAGCGCGGGAGGCGCAGCGGGGCTTCTCCTGTACTGGTCGATCATTGCATTCATGGCGAAGCGAGCATCGGAGGCGGCGTGGTTGGTCCCCGACTATTCGGTGGTCGCGCTCACGATGTGCATCGCGCTTGGCACGGGCCTGCTGTGTGGATTGACGCCCGCGTTGCACGCCACGCGCGAGGGCGTTTCGGAAACACTCAAGGGCGACGCGATGGGAGCGACGCCGCGGTCGCGCCTCCAACACGGCTTCGTCATCGCCCAAGTGATGTTGACACAGCCTCTGCTTGTGTTGCTCGGATTAATGATCGGATCGCTACTGCTTAACCGTCCGCCCACGTTGCCCAACGGGATTCCCGAGCGCGTGCTTCGGATCACGCTTGGCTCGATGCCGGGCACGGACGCGGAGAAATCCGCTGCGCGGCAGCGGGTCGAGCACCGGATCAGCGAGCTGCCCGGTGTCGTGAGCGTGCTCGCGGAGGCCGAACCGCTTGACTGGGCGACGTTGTCCGTCCTCCCCGCCGATCGCGGACCACTTCCGACGGCGAGCAGTTCAGTGCCGGTCAACATACATCTGGTGAGACCCGGGTACTTCTCGATGCTCGGATCACCGCTGCTGCGCGGCAACGACCGGCCGCCGGCAGACACGAGCGGCATCATAACCATCAGCAGTGATCTCGCGCGCACGCTGTGGGGTGATGCCGATCCGATCGGTCGCCGGCTCGTGCAGACGTCGGCGGGTGTCGGACTGAATCGCATTTTCACCGTGACCGGCGTCTTCGACGCGCGGCGTTTTCCCAGCGGCCGCGGCGGCGCGATCGTGTATCGTCCTACACAGTCGTGGTGGCCGAACCGTTATTTGATTCGCACGGCCGGACAAGTATCGGACCTTACCGTCGCGGTACGTCGCGTGGTCCGAGAGGAGTTACCGATGGCGCCGATCGCATCCATCACGACGCTCGCGGAAGTCGCGGCGGCCGGCATGAAGGAAGCGCGATGGCTCCAGGCAGGTGCAGCCGCGAGCGGCGTGATCGTGCTGGTGCTCGCCTCGCTCGGACTGTACGGCATCGTCGCCCTTGGTGTCGCACAACGGCGTCGCGAGATCGGCGTGCGAATGGCACTCGGCGCGCGTGCCGGTCAGGTGGTGCAGCTCTTCTATGTAACGGGCGTCAAGCTCGGCGTCCTCGGACTCGCGCTTGGGTTGCCGATCACTCTCGTCGCGGTGAAGGTTGCCAACAGCCTCAATCCAGAAACCGAGCAGTATCCCAGCCTGTTACTCGTGGGCGGTGTCATCGCCACGGTGGTGTTCCTGGTTGCGTCCGTGGCGACGCTGCTGCCCGCGACTCGCGCGGCGACGGTCGATCCGGTTACCGCGCTGCGGAGCGAATAGCGCCGCGGCTACCGCATGACCACGATACCATTCTTGATCACCACACCAATCCGCGCAACGACTGGTTCGGCGCGTACGACCCACAAGCTGCACAGGACCCACCGGGACCGCGGTCCGGTGCGTTTCGCGTCTGGCGGGGTGGTCTACCGTCAGGCGTTTGCCTCAGCGCCCTCGCTCGGTGGCGAGGCGATGCCATGCGCGCGCATCTTTCGCCAGAGGGTGGTTCGCCCCATCCCCAAGAGCTCCGCCGCGCGCGTGAACGACCCATCGGCGCGCTCGATGGCGTGCTTGATCGCGGCCCGCTCGTCGTCGATCGGTCCTGCCGCTCGATATCGGCCGGCCGTTCCGCGGTCGGCTCCGCGCACGACGTCCGGCAAGTGGTGCGTCTCAATGCGCCCGCCGCCCGCTGAGATTGCGGCACTTTCCAATGCCGCAAACAACTGCCGCACGTTCCCCGGCCACTGGTACGTGCGGAGGAGCTTGAGCGCGAACGCGGAGCACGACAGCTCACTCGCGTTCGGGAGTCGCTTGGCCAACTGTGTCAGCCAATGATCGACGAGCAGCGGAACGTCAGCCGGACGGTCGCGCAGCGGCGGAACGGCCAACGGAAACACGGCGAGCCGGTACTGAAGATCTTCACGCATTCGTTTTTCCGCGACGAGCGTGCCGAGGTCTTCATTCGTTGCGGTGATGATGCGAACGTCGACTTTGATCGGGTTCGTCGAACCGACGCGTGTGATCTCGCGCTCCTGCAGCGCGCGAAGCAGTCGTGACTGCAGCGCGGGCGTCGTCGCGCCGATCTCGTCGAGAAACAACGTTCCGCTATGGGCCGCCTCGAATACGCCTGCGCGATCGCGCACCGCGCCGGTGAAGGCGCCGCGCACGTGTCCGAACAACTCGCTCTCGAGCAACCCTTCGGCGAGCGCCGCGCAGTTGATCGACACCATCGGCTTGTTGCGACGAGGCGAGAGGGCGTGAACGGCGCGCGCCACAAGCTCCTTGCCGACACCCGTCTCACCGGTAATCAGCACCGTGCTTTCGGTCGGCGCCACGAGTTCGATACGTTCAAACAATCCTCGAATCGGCGCCGACCGGCCGATCATGCCGCCGGGATTGTCTTCGCGCACGCTGTCCGTCCGTGGACGCAACTCGAGCAGCTCGGCGACACGTTCACTCAAGACCGACGGTTCGACCGGCTTCGTGAGAAAATCGTCGGCGCCGAGGTGCATGGCGCGAACGGCAGCGTCGATCGTGCCGAAACCAGAGATCATGAGGATCGGCACCCTGTGACCCCATAAGCGCAGTGCCTCCACGAAGCCAATCCCGTCAATGCCAGGCATTCGCAAATCAACGAGCAGAAGATCGAAGGTCTGTTCGCGAAGCTGCTCGACGGCCCGTTGGCCGTCGGGTGCGCTCTCGATATGGTGACCGTCCGCCGCGAGCAATGCGCCGGTCGTGAGACGAAAGGTCGCGTCGTCGTCGACGATGAGAATGCGTCCCGTTCGTTGCGTTAGAGTAGTCATATGCCCGCTAGAGCCATTTCGTTTACCTCGTCGGCGTCGTCGATCACCGACGCGGTTCGCAGGTCGATCCGGAACAACGCGCCACCCGACGAAGCTTCGTGGACGGTCAATCGACCGCCGGCGCTGCGCACCAACCCTTCCGCGACGAACAGACCGAGCCCCACGCCCGCCAGCGCGGCCTTCGTCGTCACGAACGGATCGAAGACGCGCTCACGAAGCTCGGGGGGAACGCCCGGGCCATTGTCGCTGACAGCGACCACAATGGCGTCGCCGTCCCGCCGGAGCTCGATGTCGATCGCGGGAGCGGACACGTCGCCCGCCTGCGCGATCGCTTCTCGAGCATTCTGAATGAGATTGACGAGCACTTGCTTGAGCGCATCGGGGGCGATTGCCGCCCGAGCCGTGTCAGGACCATGAACTCGAATGTCGAGACGCTCATCGTCCGCCAATCCGGCTTCGGCCAATTTGACGACGTCGCGGACAATCGACCGTGGATTGCACGTCGTTGCGGCCGCGTTGCGCGGGCGATTCAGGTCGAGCATCTGCTCCGCCAGCGAATGCATCCGAAGCAGTTCGGCGATCGCGATCTCGGCGTACTCCGCAACGGCCGGGTTTGCGACGGAGAGCCGGCGAATGAGCTCGAGGAGGTTGCGCAGATTGGCGACCGGATTTCGAATCTCGTGCGCCAATTGACCGACGAGTCGAGCGCCCGCGGAGAGGCGGTCCCGCTGCATCAGGTCGGCCTGCAGCGTCACCAACCGCGCGTTACGATCCGCCAACGCGGCGTTCGCGTCGTGGAGCTCGCCCAGTCGGCGCTCGAGACTTCGCCGCATCTCGTTGAACTGCCCGGCGACGGACGCAACTTCAATGATGCGCGACGTCGGCAACTGTGCGTCGAACTCGCCGCGGCCCAGCGCCGTCGCCGCATCGGAGAGCTGTCGCACCGGCTTTGCGATGCGCGATGCGATGAACGCACCAAGGGCCAATGCAATGATCAACGCGGCGATCACGCTGATCGTGGCGAGGCGGTGCAGTTCGGAAATGAACGCCAAGTCGTCTGTCCGATCGCGCGTGAATACCGCGACAGTATTCGTATCGGTTGGAGACGAGACCGCCAGCAGCATCGCTCCACCGATGTCGATCTCCCGCGCGCGACCGCTGGACGAATCACCGGCCATTGCTCGCGCGATGGCGTGCGCGGTCTCGATGCCGAGGGTCGATCGAGACACATGGTGGTCCGGCCCGGCCAGCATCGTCACATCCGCCCGCGTCAGCCGTCCAAGTGCATCGACGTTGGTCGCGATATCCGGCTGTGCGGCGGCGCGCATGGTGCCAACGCGCACCATCGCCGCCGCCATTTCGAGGTCGGACCGCTCGCGTGTCACGAGCTCCGCGACGAGGCGGCGGTCGAGCGCGATTCCCGCGGGCACCACGCTCAAGAGAATCGTGGTGACGACGGTGCCGAGTAGTGCCCGATGCAGCGAAAGGCGCAAGATCACGCTCCAAGTCCACCGAACCGCCACGACGAGGCGGCGGCCTCTCGGGCTCCGCCGCCTCGTCGCTATGCGGACTCCCTGCTCGCCACTAGCGCGCAACGAGTCCATTAGTTCCCGCCGGCAGTCCCGCCGCGCCGCCAAAGGTCGGGGTCAGGGTGCCATCGGCCGCGATCGCGTAGGCAACGATCGAGTGCTGGCCGCCCGAGTTCGCGTACAGGAACTTGCCGTTCTGTGAGATCGCCATGTCGGCCGGCGCCGAGCCTGCTCCGATGTTTGCTGTCACGCCGTCCGCCGTGAGCCGGGTGAGCGCTCCGTTGTTGATCGCAAAGCCGGTGATCGTGCCGCTGGCGGCGTTCGTTGCGTACGCATACTTGCCGTCGGTGGTGATCGCGATCCAACAGGCCGACGTCTCCGTCGTGGCAACCGATCCGCTCACGACGGTCCACGCGCCGTTGACTCCGCCGGTGTACGAGGACACCGCGCTACCGTCCGGCGTACCGCCGTTCGCTTCTGAGACGACGAGCGCGCCCGAGCTCGTGAACGCGAACCCGAACGGGGTGACGCCGCTCGCCGACTTCGTCACCGGGGTTCCAGCCACGCCGGATGCGTCGACGGTGTAAGTCGTGAGCGTATTCGTATTCTTCTCAGTCACGACGAGACGCGCCCCAGTCGGATCGAAGGAGATCTGCGCAGGGCCGGCGTTTGTGCTGCCGAGTGGCCGCGACGAGTTGGCGATCGGCGCGAGCGCACCGGCGCCGCTGACGGTGAATCCGGCGATGTTGCCTGTGCCGCCGGCGTTCAGGACGTAGGCGACGCCGTGCGAGACCGTCACGCTGATCGGCATCACGCCGCCTGACGGTGCGGCGCCAACCAACGTGAGCGTTCCATCATTGCTCGTGCGGAACGACGCCACCTGATTGCTGCCGGCGTTGACCACGAGCAGCGTCGTGCCGCTCTCATCGAGCGCGAGAGCGCCTTGATTGCCAAGACCCGCGCTCGTGCCTGTGCCTCCGGTCGAGTACGAGCCGACGCTGTGCAGCGACCCGTCGGCGGAACGAGTGAAGGAAAGGACGGCGTTCCCGGCGGTGGCGTTCGTCATGGTGTAGACGGTGCCGACCGAGTTGCCATCCACGCCGACGGTGTTCGACGGACTCGTCGAGTCGCTGCAGGCAGCGACCGCGAGGACGAGCGACAGCGCGAACGAAGAAGCGGAGTTTGTCATTTCTAGAATCCTCGAGGAGTGGAAGCGTTCGTGTTTGTTGAAGCGCATTCGGCGCGCTTCGACACGAGACATCCAAGGCAACGAGGGAGCCGTCGCGTTTCCGCGAGCGATCCGCAGCCGTATGTGACGGCGGTGCGGTCGGTTATGCGATTCGAAACCGGCCGGCTACTCGGGATCGCATGTGGTTCATGAAACACGTCCGTGTCGATGAAACGGTTCGATGGAACGTCGCGATGAACCGGTGTGCAACGCGCCCGCCGAGGCTAGCGGGTCCCCGCCTCATGTCGCCGCGTCGAGCGCTTCGCTCGCGGTCCACAGTGCGGCGCCGGTGCGCCGCCAAGGCACAAGTCCACGCTAAAGTTCCGATGAACGTTTTGTGGAACTCGGCGCGTCGCTGTTGTCTTCTCCCGGCGAGCAATGATCTATCAATCGCCTGCCGCGAGGGACCGTGAAACTCATCGATCGTCCGTTGCCGCACTGCATTCCGTCCAGGTCATCTGCCGCAATCGTCTCGTGCGACGTCGTGCTCGCCCGTGTCTGGGAGTACTTCGACGGCGAGTCCTCGGCGCGCATGTGCCGCGCGATCGACACGCATCTCGCGTCGTGTCCGGATTGCCAAGCGCAGTACACGTTTCAGCAAGCGTTCCTTCGATGTCTGCGCGGCTTTGGCCGGTATGGCTGTCCGGCTACCCTCGGGGCGGGAACCCGTGCTTGAGCAACGTGGTCTCGATGCGATGGCGCAACGCAAGCAGGTGCGAATCATCGTCGAGCAGCCGTCCCACGCTCCGCAGGAACGATCCCTCGAACGTGTATTGATCGCGGCAGTGATCGCACAGCTCGAGATGGGCGCGAATCCGCTCGCGTCGCCCGGCGTCGATCTCGTCGTCGAGAAAGTCCCAGACGCTGCGAATGACCTCTTCGCACGAAAGGTGGTCCACGACGTGTTCGCTCATGTGTGGACCCTCTCGTCGTCTTGGGGCGTTGCTGTCGGTGCTGTCGCCGGCGTAGCGAGGCCGAGGTCTTGCGCGTGGGCGATGAGTGTTTGTTGAAGGAGGCGCCGCCCGCGAAAGAGCCGTGACCGAACCGTCCCGATTGGAACGCCGAGGACAGCCGCGGCGTCGGCGTATTTGTAGTCTTCGATGTCGACGAGCATCACGGCTTCGCGATATTCGTCCTGCATCGTGTGCAGACCACGTTCGATCGCCGGCCCGAGATCGATTCGGTCGAACAAGTGCCCGAAACCGTTCACTGAGGCTTCCCAATAGAGCTTGGCTGTGTCCATCACGTCGGCTTCCGGATCATCGACCGCGATCATGCGGCTGTCGCGTCGATGTGCGCGCAGGAACAGATGGCGACAGATCGTGAACAACCAGCTCCTGCAGTCGGTGCCGGGCTGAAACGTCGTCCAGCTCATGCAGGCGCGCAGAAACGTTTCTTGCGTGAGGTCATCCGCGTCGGACGGATTCCGCGTGAGCAAAGTCGCATACCGCGAGACGTTCGGCAGCCACCGCAGCGCCTCGGCGCGGAAGGCTTCTTCCGCCGGCCCTGGATAAGAATGAGTGAGATCCATGATCGCCTGACTAGTTGCCACGCGCTCGAATAGTTCCCCGATAGCGCGACCGACGACGTCTGGAACCTTCCGCTTCGTTCGTTGCTTCACTCGAACGATGAGCATTGCCAACTCCAGGGCCGTCGCCGCCCATCCTATAGAAGGAACGCTCCGCTGATGCCCGCATACACAATCAGCGCGGCGAGACCGACGGATCTTCCGTTCTTGCCTGCGATCGAGATCGCCGCTGCGCGGCTTCTCACCGGGCACGCGCCAGAATCAGTTTTGGCTGAGGCGACGAGTCGAGAGGATTTCGAGCGTGCGATGCAGGAGGGTCATCTCCTAGTGGCGCTTGCCGACGACGTACCAGTTGGGTTCGCCCAACTGAAAGTGCTGGAGCCCGAAGTGCTTCACCTCGACGAGATCGATGTCCATCCCGATCACGGACGTCGCGGCGTTGGGACGCGGCTGGTCATGGCTGTGTATGCCATGGCTGCGGCGAACGGATATGAGTCGGTCACGCTCTCGACGTTTCGCGGGGTGAAATGGAACATGCCGTTCTATGCCAAGATGGGATTCGAAGTTGTCGCGCCCGCCGAGCTGAGCCCGGCATTGTGCGCGATTGTTGCGGACGAGGTGCGCCGCGGGCTTGATTCGGAGCAGCGGGTCGTCATGCGACGTAGACTCATCACCAGCCATTCATAAGGAGATTGTTCAAATGCTATCACGTGCCTTGTTCGTTCGACTCGAAGCGAAGCCGGAGAAGGCGGATGATGTCGCGGCGTTTTTGGCGCAGGGTCTTCAACTCGCGCAGCAGGAAGCGACGACGCCGGTCTGGTTCGCGCTGCGGATCGGCCCGACGACTTTCGCCATCTTCGACGCGTTCACCGACGATGCCGGACGGCAGGCGCACTTGACCGGGCCAATCGCGCAGGCGCTCATGGCGAATGCCTCGACCCTCCTCGCGTCGCCGCCGGTCATCGAACAGATCGATGTGCTTGGCGCGAAGCTTCCGTAACTCGCTGCCACAGGTTGATGCGACGTGACGGCGCGAAGCGGATATCCAACGGTCGACCATGCCCTCGCGCGTTGTCTCGAGCGCGTCGAGGGCATGGCTGGCGCAGCGTGCGTTGACGCCCGAAACGCGCTGCAACCGCAGGCCGGTGCGGAATGGATCGAGGTCGATGGCGCGATCGCCATGTTTGACGGCGCCAGCTCGCCGCTGACTCAAACGTTCGGCCTCGGTCTCGTCGAATCGTTCGCGGCGCCGGCGCTCGACGAGATCGAGGACTTCTTTCGCCGACACGGCTGTCCTGCGTCGCACGAGGTCAGTTCGTTCGTCGCGCCGACGGCGTTGAACATGCTCAGCGCGCGCGGCTACTCTCCGATCGAAGCGTCCGCCGTGTCGGTCCGTCCCGCGGAGCGGCTGCCGGACCGAGATTGGAGCCGCATCACCGTTCGTGTGATCGATGATGCCGATACCGACCTCTGGGCGCGCGTGGCGGCTGACGGGCTCCGATCTGAGTCTCAAGAGCTTGGCGCTTTCGTCGACGAATTCGGAGTCCTCATGAGCCGCGCGCGCAACGTGGTTCGCTTTCTTGCGGAGGCCGAGGGACGTCCGATCGCCACGGCGTCCCTCACGCTCGACGGTGATGTTGCTCTTTTTTCTGGTGCGAGCACCATTCCAGATGCGCGCAGACAGGGTGCGCAGCTCGCGCTTCTCGAGTCGCGTCTCGCGTTTGCGGTCGAACACGAGATGGAGCTGCTGATGATCGTCGCTTCACCGGGGACGAGCTCACAACGCAACGCCGAGCGTCAGGGATTTCGTCCGGTCTACACGCGCTCGAAGTGGCAGCGCAAGCTCGAGGCGTAAAGTAGATCGCGCGTGTGGTCGTCGCGCCGGGTGAATCGGAAACGGATTCACCCGGCGAAACGGCGATTGGCGGAACAGCAATTCAAATTGACGAATTGATCTCGGTCAAGCCGCAATCATCCGGCAAAGGTGTAGGCGAAGCCGCTTTTCTGTGCGCGCTGCACGACCACAACGCCGGCGGGAACGATCCGCGCACCCGGGATCAAGTTGGCAGCCAACTCCGTCTCGATTGCCTTCGCGTCGCCCGTTTTCCCAGCGAGAATTCCGGCGAGGAACGTCGTCGCGGCGCCGCAGACTGCGAATTGCACACCGCGCGCCTTCAACCCCGGCAGCGAGGCGTCCGCAAACCCTTCGACCTCGTCGTGCAACGGGATGTTCCGCGACGCCGGCTTCTTTGTCTTTGGATCATCGACTTTGAGCATCGAGGCAAAGGGCGGGTACTTCGCCCACATCGCGTCGTTGTAGCCGAACGGCGTGGCGAAATGCCGGAACGAGACGATGATACTCATATCAGCGTCCTTGGTACCGAGCTTCTCATTGCTCAACGTCAACAGATTGCGCGCGAACAGAATGCCGTCGGACGCGCCCGGGGCCTGCACGCAGTCGTAGAGACACTTGTTCGCGCCTTTGAACGTCGCGAGCCACGTTTCGAGCTCGTCGGGCGGCGTGGTCGGTGCCGTCGGTGCGGGCGACGATGGAGCACATGCGAGCGCCGACGTCGCGCTCAGTGCCGCGGCGCCCGCGGCAAGACGAGAAACAAAGAAACGGCGAGGAATGACGGAATCCGACATCGCTGCCTCCGCGTTGGGGTGCACGATGATACGGTCTCCGGGAGTCATCGACAAGCGATGGGTCGCCGGCGCAACCAGGCGCGGTGTGATCCCGCTTGATCGCGATGTTTGATCGCGATGTTTGATCGGGATGTTTCATCGCCGTGTTTCATCGCGACCACACGCTGTTTCATGAACACACGCGTGGGCGTCATCGCACGCAACGACACGAACGGAAGTCATGCTCGCACAAACACTTGCCTCCTGCCACGCAAACGGTGCAGGGCGAAGTCCAGTCTTTGCGAGGTGCGACGTCGGTGTCACCACCGACGCCTCACTTTCAACAAGGACAACGAAGCATGCGAACACAGACCCTGTCGGCCCTCGCGCTCCTCACGCTCGCTGCGTGTTCCGATTCCCACATGGCCGAGCCGCGCGCTGTCGCGCCGAATGGTGCCGCGCTCGATCGCGGAACGAACGACGATTCGGATTTCCGCGGCGGTTCAGGCGATCTTACCCACTCGGCCTTATTCACGTTGTCGAACTCCGCGACGGACAACGCGGTGCTCGCGTTTGTGCGCCGCGACGACGGCGGCCTCGTTCCCGCTGGGTCGTTCTCGACTGGCGGTCGCGGCACGGGTGCCGGACTCGGATCGTCGGGAGCGCTCGCCATGAGCGAAGACGGCAACTATCTCTTCGCCGTCAATGCCGGAAGCAACGAAGTCACGTCGTTCCGCATTCACGGTCGCAGCCTCGATCGTATGAGCCGTGTTTCATCCGGTGGAACGACGCCGATCAGCGTCACCGTCAAGAATCACCTGTTGTACGTGCTGAACGCCGGCGGCTCGGGCAACATTAGCGGCTTCCTCGTATTGGGCGACGGCCACCTGTTGCCAATTCCGAATTCCACTCGCCCACTCAGCAGTTCGGCGTCCGGTCCGGCGCAGATCAGCTTCTCGCCGCTGGGCGACGCTCTGGTCGTTACCGAGAAGAACACCAACGTGATCTCGACATATCGTCTTGGGTTGTTCGGTCTGATGTCGAATCCGATTGTGACGCCCTCGGTCGGCGTGACGCCCTTCGGCTTTGCGTTCGGCCGTCTTGGCAATCTCATCGTGTCTGACGCCGCCGGTGGCGCGACTGACGCGAGCGCCGCGACATCATATCGCCTCGGCTTCGACGGACACCTCACCGCTCTGACCGGTGCAGTCCCGACAACCGAAACGTCGGCGTGCTGGGTTGCCGTCACAGATGACGGACGGTACGCGTATTTGGCGAACACTGGGAGCGGGACGATCACAGGGTACCGTGTTGGCATTCGCGGCGACCTCACGATTCTGAACGCTGACGGTCGCGCCGGCGTCACCGGAGCAGCGCCCGCCGACATCGCCGTGAGTAACGGCAACCGATTCCTCTACACCATTGCCGGCGGTTCGCACGGCATCAATGGGTTCGCCCTTCATGCGGATGGGTCGCTGACGGCTTTGGCGGCGGTCACCGCGATTCCAGCCGGCACGGTTGGCCTCGTGGTGGAGTAGGGCTCGATCAGAACAAGCTCCGAACCCACAAACGATCAACGGCGAACATACGGAGAGCATCGCGGCGCCCCCGCGGTGCTCTCATCGTACCGGCGTTGGAACTTTGCGGCAGCCCTATGCCTTGACGCCCTTGCGCGGAGGTCGATTGATCTCCTCTCAGGTCCACGATCTCACCGCCGCACATGACAAGAATGACAGAGTTCTTATATGGCCTGTTGGCCGCGGCCAAACGTGGTGCCTCGCTGCCGCTTCGATTGATCGTCGGCTACGGATTCATGGCGCATGGATACGCCAAACTCCATCGCGGCCCTGAATTCTTCATCGCAACGCTGCAGAGTTTACACGTCCCCGCGCCCGAGCTCATGGGGTGGGCAACGATCATCGTTGAGCTGGCCTGCGGCCTCGCGGTTCTTGCGGGGGCATTCCTCCCGTTGGTGACCGTGCCGATGGCCGTCGTGCTCCTTGTCGCGATGTTCACAGTCCACCTGCCGTTTGGCTTCAGCTCAGTCAAGCTCATCGCGGTGACAGCGACAGGCCCGACATTCGGCCCGCCGGGCTACGAGGTAGCGCTCCTCTATCTCGCGTGCCTCGCGGCACTTCTCATGAATGGTCCGGGTCCGTATTCGTTCGATGCATATCTGCTCAATCGAGCCGCGCTCCGGCGTCGCGAAGACCCTCGCTGATAGAATCGCGCCTCGGGCATACTCAACGCTTATGCGATCAGACCTGACTCTGCGAGTCGCTCGTCCGACCAATCACCTGGCGCAGGTTGCGACGATGTACAGCGCCGGCCTCGGCTTTTCGATTCTGGCGTCGTTTGCCGACCATGACGGATTTGACGGTGTGATCCTCGGACATGCTTCACAGCCGTATCATCTCGAGTTCACCTCACGACGAGGTGAGCAGGGGAGTCACACAGCGACGCCCGAGCATCTGCTTGTGTTTTACCTGTTCCGCACTGACGAATGGCGGACAGCGTGCGCCCGGATGCTCGCGGCCGGCTTTCGCGAAGTGTCATCGTCGAACCCGTATTGGGACGTCGCCGGGACGACGTTCGAGGATATCGAAGGATACCGCGTCGTTCTGCAGAACAGCGCGTGGGAGCCTGAGCGGCCCGCGAAGACAGATCTCGTCCACGGTCTTCCGCCTCGACTCGCATCTCAAGCGTCGGAGGCCGCGCCGCCGGAAGTCATTGCAATCCGAGACGAAGCAGAATGCGAGGCACTCGGCGCGTTTCTGGTTGATCGGATCTATGAGTTCAACGCAAACGTGACGGGATACTTCGACGGACGGCTTTTGGCGGGATGCATCCGGAACGAAGCCGGCGACGTCATTGCCGGCTACAACGGTCACACATGGGGAGGATGTTGCGAGCTCGCCAACGTCTGGGTGCACCAGCACCATCGGGGCCGAGGATTGGGCGCTCTCCTGCTTCGTGCTGCGGAAGCAGAGGCTGTCGCCCGCGGCTGCGTTCAGGTTGTTCTCGCGACGCACGGTTTCCAAGCGCCGGGCTTCTATGAGCGGATGGGGTACGAACGCAAATACACTATCGAGGATCGTCCGCAGAATTACACCGACATCATCTATACAAAGTCGCTGCAGTTCTCAGCGGTCGTGTTGAGCTCCGAACCCTTCCTTTGATAGCGCAGCAACGACGCGACTCCGCAGTGTATCGTCCTCGCGCCCCAAGGACGGCGACGCTGCGACGGCGTCGAGGAAGCTACGAGCGAAGTCGAAATGCGCTGCACACTGCACGCATACCTCGAGATGAGCCGCGACCAACTCGCGCTTGTCCTCCGGGACCGTGCCATCGAGATACTGCCACAACTGGCGCACGACCGTCTCACACACGGAACGTTCTGTCATTGGAAGGCCTCTCTCACTTCTTTCGCCGGCGGGGTGGGAGCGGAGGGAGCGGCAGGAGCGCTCGGCGGCGTAGCGGTCGTATAGCCGGCATCGATTGCAAACTTGAGCAGCGTCTCCTGTAGCACGCGCCGGGCGCGATAGAGTCGTGACCGCACCGTTCCGATCGGAATCGACAATGCCTCGGCGACCTGCTCGTATGAGAGATCTTCAACGTCGACCAGCACCACGACATCGCGAAAGGGCGAGTCCAGCGCCTCGATGGCATTCGCGATCGCCGGGCCGAGGTCGAGCCGGCTGTACATGTCGTCGAGCCCGTTCGCCTTGGCCGAGTTGTGCAGTCGCGCCGCCGCGAGGGACTCGAGCTCGTCGTCGTCGACCGGGGTCGATCGCGCGTCAAGCTTCCGCTGCTCGAGAAACGCGTTTCGGCAAATGGTGTTCAACCAACGCCGGCACTCAGCCGTCTTGTCGAAGGTGTTCCAGTGCCGGTAGGCCCGGAGAAACGTCTCCTGGACGAGGTCGTCGGCGTCCGCTTTGTTCATCGCGAGAGCGCCGGCGACTCGCGCAACCGCGGCCAAGTGCGGCAATGCCAACGCCGCGAACTCCCCGTCGCGGTCGGCGCTCGGGACGGGAGAAGAAGTATTTGCGGCCGTGTCGCCGGTGGAGTGGATCACGCAGGTGATAGGGTTAAAGCCGGAAAAGAGTTCCCGGAGTCTTGGTATTCATGTCAGTGCCCGGATGGCGCGCAAGACCGCGTCCACGTCGTCCTGCGAGTTCATGACGCCGGCTGAGACCCGCGCGAGAGGAATTTTATATGGCTACTCGTTCGTCCTGATCCGCTTCGCGGCGAGGCGCTCGGTCACTTGTTTCCCGGTGAGTCCCGCGATCTCGTAGCAGGAAATTCCGCCGGAAAGGTTCGGATTGCGTGGCGTGTGAAGCTTCAGGCGTGGAATCTTCGACGCGCCCTCGCGAAAAACGCACCATTCAATTCTGCAATGCGAGCCGCGATGCGGTCGCGGCCGATGGTTCGATGCAGACGGATCGCTGCCGGAATCGCGAAGAAATGCTCGAACGCCAAGAAGCCACCGGGTGAAACGAACGCGGCAGTCGTCGGTGGAAGGTCTTTGCGATTCATCCACGCGTCCCATGTCTCGTGTCCGTCGGGATCGAATGCCGGAATGGTCGGGCGCCGTTCTGGCCAAACGTCGGCGCGTCCCCAGAGGAACCCCGTGCCGCGCGGCGCGAACAGCCACTTGTGCGTCGACGTCTTGCGGGATGCGAACGCCGGTTGACGAATGAGCCCACGTCACGCCTACCGCGCGGGTCTTGGGTCCGATGGCCTTCGCGAGTCGGTCCACCATCTGCGTTGCGTCGCCGGGCAACGACTTCGCTTCATCAACATGATGACGCGCGGCCGAGCCCGACCGTGACGAGCCCAAGGTGAGCCTTTTGCATGCCTGCGCGCTCATGAACCCCGAGACGCGATTGTGACGCAGCCTCCTGCCGAGACCGACCTCGCGTCGGCGATCGTCGCGGTGTATCAAGCGCCATTCGAGGAGTTCGTCACCCGACGCGACGCGCTCGCCAAACAACTGGGCGCCGAGCAACGACGGGACGATGCGGCCCTCGTGAAGGCGCTCCGCAAACCCAGCCGAATGGCATGGACGCTCAATCGCGTCGCCCGTGAAGACCCGAAGTCGATCGACCGCCTCGGCACGGCGATCGCCGGAGCGCAAACCGCCACCGATCTTCGGACCGCCCTCGAAACGGTGAAGGAAGCCGTGCGCGCCGTCGCCGCCGTCGGTGCGCGGGTCGCTGTTCGCGGGGGACATCCCATCGAGCCGAACGCAATCGCTATGGCCGTTCATGCGATCATCGGCGACGCGGGCGCGACTACAGAATTTCGTGCGGGACGACTCGTCGATGTGCCGGAAGGCGGCGGCCTCGACCTGCTCATCGCACTCAGCCCAAATCCATCGCCGGCACGAACAGCACCGTCTCCCAAGCCATCACACCGCGCGACTGAGCCGCCCCCGCCGAAGGAAGATCCGCGCGCCGCACTCGCCGCCGCGGCGCGCGCCGACCTGCACCGCGCCGAGACGTCACTCAGCGCCGCGCGCGAGCAGTTGCAACACGCAACGGATTCAGTTCATGACATCGAAGCCAGTCTGGAGGCCGCCGAGCAAGCGGTCGTCCGTGCGCAATCTGAATTGGAAGTCCGGCGCAAGAACGCCGAACGCACACGACAACACGCCGAATCAGCGGCGGCGGATCTCGAAGAAGCGCAGCACGCATTCGACAAGGCTCGCGCTCGCATGGCGGAGTTCGAATGACATCATCTGGGAGCGCGCATCGCGCAACGTCCGCGTATTGACACTTCCGACGTTGAGCCATACCATCACACAAGGACCTGGCCCTAGGTACTTGGGGGAGACATGACGTTGTTGCGAGGCACGCTCGAAATACTCGTCTTGAAGTCGTTGTCATGGGGACCGATGCACGGCGTTGAGATCACGAGCTGGATCGAGGAGCGCTCTGGCGGTGAGCTCGAGGTCACTGATGCGGCTCTTCTGCAGGCGCTCCATCGGTTGGAGGCACGCGAGGTCGTGAGCGCCGATTGGGGCATAACCGCCAACGAACGGCGCGCGAAGTACTATCGCCTCACCGCCAAAGGCAAAGCATCGCTCCGTAGCGAGGGTGCGGCGATGGCTCGCCACGTCGAAGCGCTCGCGATGGTGCTCGCCGCGCGGCGTCTCGAGCCATGAGTGGTCGCCGCAACGAACCGGACGGCGACCATCGTCTCGGAATTCGTCCAAGCGTGCGTCACCTCTTCCGCCTTCCAATCCGCGGAAACGCCGACGCACGCGCCGACGCTGATGCAGAGTTGGACGCGGTGCTCGAGGCGCGGATTGCACGACTGATCGAACGAGGAATGACACTCACGGACGCTCGCGCCGAGGCGTTGCGGCACCTCGGCGGATCGGTGAGCGACGTGCGCGCGACGCTCCGTCGGTCAGCGGAGTGGCGCGAGCTGCAGAAGTCCTGGAAGCAATGGCCGCGCGATGTCGCTCAGGATATCCGCTTTGTGACGCGCTCGCTTCGTCGTCGGCCGGCGTTCACCATGTCGGCAGCGCTCTGCCTCGCCATCGGCATCGGCGCGAACTCGGCGATGTTTTCCCTAATCGATTCGCTGTTGCTTCGGCCGCCGGAAGGTGTGCGGGATCCATCAGGGCTGCTCTGGATCAGTGCGCAGCGCACCGACCCACTTGGGTTTACCGGGTTGTCCGGCCTCAGCTACCCCGACTATACCGACTTCGCACGCAGCGCTTCGTTCGCGCAGGCAGCGGCGTATTCCAACAGAGACGACGTGTTCGAGGAGAACGGCTCGGCTCGCAAGATCGCGACGCTTGTCGTCACTCCCACGTTCATGCCGTTGCTCGGCGTGCAGCCAGCGCTCGGCCGTTTCTTTGCGACCGAGGACGACCGCCTCGAGTCACCACCGACTGCCGTATTGGGCTATGAGATGTGGCAGTCGACATTTGGCGGAGCAGAGAGCGCGATCGGCAAGCGTGTTCGCATTGGCGTGCGGTCATTCACGATCATTGGCGTTACACCGCCCGGGTTCAACGGCGTCGAGCGAGCGCGCGTCGACGTCTACGTCCCCACGCTGGCGGGAGTAACAGACTCGTCGGGTGTCCTGTCGCGCAACAATAGTTGGTTGACGATGCTCGCCCGCGTCCGTAGCGATGCGCCGAAGGGAATCGCCGAGCAACTCGATCTCGCGTATCATCGGGTGGAAGGAACGCAGCGGTCGCGCGCCGCGAGCAAGATCGTCGCGGCGGCTCCGATGTCCATGGTCGCGATGCGGAGCTCTGTCGCCGTGCAGAACACGACCATCGCCCTTTGGTTGATGGCCGTCGCCTTGATCGTGCTCGTCGTTGCGTGCGCGAACGTCGCCGGACTGTTGGTCGCGCGCGCCGCGCGGCGTCGTCGCGAGATCTCCATCCGTCTTGCCCTCGGTATTTCCCGTTCGCGGCTGATGCGCCTGCTGCTGACCGACGGCGTGGTCGTCGCGGTCCTCGGTGCGCTCGGCGGTCTGGTCATCGCGTACTGGGGCGGCGGATTGCTTCGTGGGTCATTGGTCCAGCAAGGCGGGCTAGCCACATCCGTGTTCGATAGCCGCGTGTTGATCGTGACCTTCGCGATCACCGCCTTCACAGCGATCGCCTGTGGTCTGCTGCCGGCGTTCCACGTCGCGCGGCATGACATCAACGAAGCGATGAAGAGCGGCGAGCAGAGTACCGATGTGCGCGTCGAGCGAGCATTGAGCGGTCTGCTCGTCGCACAGATCGCACTGACGCTGGTGCTGCTCGTCGGTGCGGGCTTGTTCGTTCGCAGCCTGCACAATCTCGATGTGCTCGATCTCGGCTTCGACGTCCAGCATTCGCTGCGTGCGCGTCTCGCCCGACCAGCGGGCGCCACGCCGGTCGAGGCTGACCTGCTCGCTCACCGTATCCGTGACGCCGTTTCGAAACTTCCGGGTGTTGAGCGAGCCGCTATCGCAACCGCCGGCCCGTTCGGAAATGGCATCATGCGTCCCGTATTTCTGGCTGACCGACCACCAGGGGAGAACGAAGTCCCACCCGGCATGAGCGCGGTGACTTCAGGTTTCTTTCGCTCACTTGGTATGCAGCTCGTCCGCGGGCGTGACTTTTCAGACGACGATCGTCTGGGCGGTGAGGCCGTCGTGATCGTCAACGAATCCATGGCGAAGCACCTCTGGCCGGCGAAGAACGCGCTCGGTCAGTGTGTGAAAGTGGGGACGCCTGCCGCCGCGTGTTCGACCGTGGTTGGAATCGTGTCGAATGCGCGGCAAGGCAACATCGTTCGACAGTCGATTCAGTACGAGCGCGCTCGCGACGGATTCTATGTTCCGCTCGAACAGGAGCCGCCGCACGCGCGCGTAGGACCATTTGGAACGATGTTGTATGTCCGCGCGTCCGGTGATGCGGTCACGCTCGTTCCCGCAATTCGACGACTGCTGGCGGCGGAGATGCCTGGGCGGGAATTCCCGATGTCACGGCGTTCGCAACAGCGGTCGAGCCTCAGGTGCGGCCGTGGCGGATCGGTGTGCTGATGTTCGGCGTGTTCGGAGGGATTGCGTTGCTGCTCGCCCTGGTCGGCATTCACGGCATGCTGGCGTTCCGCGTCAGCCAGCGGCGTCGCGAGATCGGCGTCCGCATCGCCCTCGGCGCCACCGCGAGCGACATCTATCGATCGGTGGCAGGGCAGGGCGTGCGATCGGCTGCGCTGGGTGTGGCGATCGGGCTGCTTGCATCAATCACCGTCGGTCACGCGCTTGGGGCCATGCTCTTCGGCGTGTCGCCGCGCGATCCGATTGTGCTGGCGGGCATTGGAGCGGTGTTGTTGGTGGCCGCCGTCGTCGCAAGCGCCCTGCCGGCACGTAGCGCCATGCGGATCGATCCGGTCCGTGTGTTGCGAGATCTTTAATGAGCCGAACGCGCGCCGTTGCGTGGGGCAGCCTGGTTTTCGTCCCGATCATCGCAGTGGTCGACGTCGCGTGGCGTCGTCCGATGCGCCTCGCGGCCGGAACGTCGGACACGACCACCATCATCACGACGCGCCCGCTCTGGCTGAACGTCAACGTCGTCAACCTTGTCGGACACGTCTTACCGCAACGTGGAATTCGCTTCGCGTTCGCGGGAGGCGATAGCCTGCCGTTGACAACGGACGGCCAAGTGACCTGTACGCGAAGGTCCGACGCCAACGTCAGCGTTGTCGGCGGCTCGGTCTCCGCACTGCTCACCGTCCTGTGCCGCCCCATCGTTGGTGTCGCCTTCACACCGGGCGTGCGCCTGATTGCGCGAGGCGCGCGGGGCGAGTTGCCCGTCGTGCCGCTTGGTCCCGACCGACAGCCCGTGCGGGTGCGTTCGCCGCGCGTCGAGCTGGGCAGCGACTCGATCGCCCGTCTCGACGGCTTGTCCATTGAACCTCGCAACGCGGGACTCACGTGGGCGGACGTGACGATGGGTGATTGCGTTCAGACCATCGAGATCGCCGTCGACGATTCAGTCGCAACGACCGACGCGCTACCAGACCGTACTCGGCCTATGAGAGACATCTAACAGGCCCACAATCAACCGAATGGCGGATTGGCGCTGGGCGATACGAGCTCTGGCTTCGCGCCGACTCGGGTGTGACGCAAGCGTATAGGATGGACGTCGGGAATACGCGTTGCGTTCGCGTGCGCGGGACCGGGCAGCGAATGGAATGTGTTCTCACCGATGCGGCGACGATTGCCGTCCGGCGCCTTCCGGAGGCGGGAACGTCGGCGGTGTCGATGTCGATTCGTCGCCTTGCTGATTCGACTGTGGCCCGTGCGATCGCGGTCGCTCGAATTGCTCGGCGCTACAAGTCGCACACATTCGATTGTGATGAACTGGACTATCGGTGAGCTCAATCCACCGCCGCGTCACGAGTGCGGCGGGTGTTGGATGAGCAGAGAAGCGATGAGCGGTCGGTGTTGATGACGGCTTCGTCTTCGAGCTCGGTGAGTTCGAAACGTCGACGACACGTCGTGGACCACGTGCCGTATGGTTGGCCCCTCGTGCTCGTCGCCGTCGGGAATCTGATCGTTCCGCTCGCCGAGTAACTCATCGGCCGCGGGGCCGATCTCGATCGCGAACAGGAACTTCCCGCCGATCCGATCGCCGAGGCGGAGGCGCGGCGGCGCGATGCGGCAGGTCCTCATCACCTGCTCGCTGGAATTCTGAATCAGCGGAGCGGACCAGCTCTTTAGTTTCCACCGAGGCACCCATAGTGAGACAATGACAACCGGCATCCCATTTGTGCGAACGGGCTCCTATCCTGTGAGGGAAGGGAATTCCGTGCGACTGTTAGTCGACGGGATTCCGGCGTTTCGCCGAATCTGCGACGCGATCGATGCCGCCGAGCAGAGCGTGTGCGCCACGGTCACGTTCATGTGGCCGAGCTTCGAGATGCCGGATGGCCGAGGGGCGACGCTCGACGTTCTCGATCGGGCGGCGGCGCGCGGCGTCGACGTCCGCGTCATCTTCTGGCGGCCGGGCGACGACATGGTTGCCTTGAGACGCAACGCGTTCTGGGGATCTCCGGAACACGTCGCGCAGCTCGAAGCGCGGCGATCGGGCATCAATGTTCGATGGGATCGCGCTGCGCGTGGATTCTGCCAGCACCAGAAAAGCTGGCTGATCGACGCGGGGACCGACTCGGAGACAGCGTTCGTGGGCGGGATCAATCTCAATCCCCACTCGTTGGCCGTGCCGGGCCACGCGGGCGACGGCCAGAATCACGACGTGTTTCTCGAGTTGCGCGGGCCGTCGGTCGTCGACGTTCATCACAACTTCGTCGAGCGTTGGAACGAGGCGAGTGAGCGGGGTGCCGCGGGCGGAATGTGGGGAGCGGCAAGTGAGAGCGATCTGCCGCATCCGACGCGCGTGCCGCCGCCGCGTGGGGGGACGATCGCACAGGTCCAGCGTGATCGAACCAACTTCGATCAATACTGCGCCGCGATCGACGCCGCGCGCCGGTCGATCTATATCGAGAATCAGTACATCGACGTCGCCGCGATCATCGATCGTCTCGGCGTCGCGTTGGAGCGGGGCGTCGAGGTCGTGGCGGTCGTGCCCGCGGAGCCGGATGGTGGGTCGACACTCGCCATGTGCGCACCGCTCTTCAACCACGAGAACTTCACGCTCGCGGGCATCGCGGGCCTCGGCGCGACTGGGGAGCGCAGTCCCGTCTACGTGCACGACAAGCTGATGCTCGTCGACGATGAGTGGGCGACGGTCGGCTCCTGCAACCTGCACCGGCATTCGTTGTTCGGAAACAGCGAGATGAACGTGGCGTTCCGCGATCCGGATGCGGTGCGTGCCATGCGTGTCGAACTATTCGCGGAGCACTTGTCGCGGGATACGTCGACCATGGACGATCGATCTGCTCTCCGGCTCTTTGGCACGATCGCGAGAGAGAACGAGAAACGACGCGACTTTCGAGATCATGCGTGGCAGGGGCTCGCCTTTAGCCTGGCCGGGACATCGCCGCCGCTCTTGGATGGCTGATGTAGCCTGATCTGTTCGCTGGCTTGTACAGGCAGTTTCCGGAGGCAGGCGAGCTGGCTGGCCCGCGACGTGCTTTGAACAAACGCACATTGAACGGGACCTGTCATGCGCACTTTTAGAGCAATAGTACTGACATTCGGAATTGCCGGCGGTGCGTTGTTCGCGGCGCACGCATTCATCCCTGGCGTGCGCAACTGGCCAATGATCTGGCCAGCCGTCACAGGCGCAGCAGCGTTCTGGTTCGCCACACGCGAGCCGGTTCCCCACCGACTTCGGAGGGGTTTGGCGGCAGCGTTCGCCGCCGGAGCTATCGCCAGCGCGATCTCGTTTGTCACGTGGTCCGTGTTCGTGGTCGGAATCATGCACACTGCGGCAAAACCGACAATCGAGAGCAGGGGCGTTTCGAGCGGATTTGCAGCGTCAGCGGGGGTTTTGGGCCTCGCCGTTGTTGCGGTAATTGCGTGTGTGATCGCCGTGCTCGGCGGAGCGGCTCTTCTTCCCGTTCGCTACGCGCAAACGCGGCACGCGCACGGTTAGTCAATGGTAGTTCGCAGCGGAGCCGACCAGGTGCGCAACTGCTGATTGAGAAAAAGGCGGCTTCCGCGTTCTCGCAGAAGCCGCCTCGTTCGTTTCGAGTTGTCTCATCTAGGCAGCCACCCCCACCGGAGCGATCACCGGACTTGGATTCGTCGTCAGCACCGGCGCCGGCGTGACGCTTCCCGTCGAAGTGATGGGAATGGGCGGGTTGGTGGTATGACCCGCCGCCGGTCCGGGCTTTCGGCGAACCATCTTCGCCGAATTCCACTGGCCGATCAATTCGGGGTTACTCCCGATGTGCGCCTTGATCAGCGCATTCAGGACGCGGAGCATCGTTCGACCGCGTTTCTCCGCGGCTATCAGTCCCGTTGTCGCGCCGGCGCGACGGTTGAGGTGTTTGCTCCGACCCGCTGATGGGAGTGAACGATGGCGACGAATAGTAAGAACTCTGCTTCGGCCGAAAAACGGGAAGTGTGGGAAGACCCTATCGTCGCCGAGGTGCGTGCCGTGCGCGACAAAATTGCTGCGCAGTTCGACTACGACATCGGCCGCATCTTTGATCACTTCGCGTCACTGGACAAAGGGCGGTCGAAAACGGCGGCCAAGAAAAAGCCGGCCGGTCGGAAAGGGAAGGCGAAAGCGAAGTAGGAACACCGTCCCTTCCATTTCTGGTTGTTTCTGCGTACCAGAGCCTAGCGAAACCTGAATTTCCGTGTTCTAATAGAGCGCGCGACGCCACGCCCGCGCCGGCCAGCCTTCCCGCCGTGCACGATCCTTCACGGAATCGCACCCCCTGCATTCATGCCCGACAGTCCCGCCCAGGCGAGCACGGTCGCGCTGAACGCGCGCGAGACCCACGCCGACCGCGACGAGCGCATCTATCAATCGCTGCCGCGGCTCGGCTCATCGGCCTATTTGAATCTTCTCAAGACCGCGACGCCGGACGAACTGCCGGCGCAGGTATTGGCCACGGCCTACCGCGTGTTGTTCCCGAGCCGCGCCGCCGATGCGGTCGCTCAGAGTACTCGCTCGGGCAAGACGCAGTGCGCTACGGCTTGGCACCCCCGCGGGCAGCGCCGCGTAGGGCTATCACGGAGCCGATCGACATCGGGACAATTCATGTTCGCCGCACCGGCCATCCAACCATCGATCCGACGCCGCGCGGGCAAATCTCGTATGGAGAAAATCGTGTCCTCCACTCGCTTCATGATCGCCCCGCCGCTGTCAACTCCAAAGACAACCACCAGCCGGCCCTGCTCGCATGACACTCGGTGGCCGCGATCTCGCGCCTCATCGGGCGACCCCGAGCCGAGCCAAACACGAATCAGGTGAGCAAGTGAGTCGCCGGGGCCCGTCATGCCAACTCCTTTTGGTGCCGGGTGCGGCGAGCACGCCAAGCAAACGGCGGCGAACAGAGCCACAGTCGCCGCGGTTGAGCTGCGCACCGAAGCGCGACCTGCGGTTGCACGATACGTCATGCCAATGGACGCCGCGACCACACGGCTCGCAACTCCACGACGCGAGGCGCGGGCCGGGCGCTCAACCTGACGTATGAGAAGATCATCAAGGCGTCGGGGCTACCTGCGGCGCAGAAGACGTTCTGGTTGACACTCGGCTGACCGAGTCGCCATGCGATCGATCGAATACGCGCGCGCCAAGGGAAGAGAAGCGCGAGAGACCATTGACGGCGCCCCAGGCGCCGATCTCCTCGCGCGGCTCGAGACGCATCTGGACCGCGTGTACCGCGTCAATCCCGCCCCGCTGAGCGCCGCGCACATGCACGGCAGCCGAGCGGAGGTCAACAGCGACGAAGGAGTGCTCAAGTACGACGCCTCGCTGCGCGATGAGGAACGTCTCATGCTGTTCGCGCACGAGCTCGGGCACCTGGTGCTGCATGGGCGCGTGCGTCTGTCGGACAAGCGCTCCGATCCGCGCGCCTCGTCGGCGTACGGCGAAACGGGTCCAGCGGCGATCGCGCGATACAGCCCGCGGACGTATGAGGAAACTCAAGCCGTCGCGTTCGCGCTCGAGTTCGTGGCGCCGAGCGAGATGGTATGGAGGGCGTGGTGTGAGACGCCAACGGCGACGGCCGCGTCGCTTGCCGCGCACTTCCAGTGTACGACCGACGCCATCCGCGCGCAGCTCGCCCACGCGTTACACGCCACCGCGCTCGGCGGAACGGAGCCGAGCGCGAGCCGGAAAGACGTGCCGTTCACGGAGGCGCAATTGTCGGCTGCCCGCTGGGTCGGCGCGCCGGCGATCGTCGACGCGGGGCCGGGAACGGGGAAGACAGCGACGGTGGTGCGGCGGATTCAGTTTCTTCTCGAGGAACGCGGGGCACACCCGCACGAGATTCTCGCGCTGACGTTCAGCAACGAAGCGGCGCAGGAGATGTCGGAGCGAATCGCCACCGCGTTCGGCGCGGACGTGGCGGACGCGGTCAACGTTCGCACGTTTCACGGGTTCGGCGTGGAGTTTCTGCACCTGCACGGCCATCACGTTGGGCTCAACGACCAGTTCGAGCTGCTGGACGAAGACCGGCAGATCGAGTTGGTGCTCTCACTCCTCGGCAAGGTGCGCTGCTACAGCATCATCAACTTGCGCGTGCCGCTCGAGACGGCGACTCGCGCGGTGGAGTGCATCAACCGGTGCAAGCAACGACTCACCGGCATTGACGCATTTGCGGGGGCGCACGAGGAAGCATTGCAGATCGCAGAGATCTTCCGTGCGTACGAGGCGGAGAAGGGGCGTGCCGACGCGGGTGTGGGGGCGGGTCGACTTTGCCGATCTGATTGCGTTGCCGATTCGAATTCTCGAAGAGCATCCCGAGGTTCGGGCGACATACGCGGAGCGCTTCCCGTGGGTGATCGTCGACGAGTTTCAGGACGTGACGCGCGCGACGTCGCGGCTGCTTCGCGCGCTCTGCGGGCCGGCGAACCCGCCGTGGACGGTCGGCGATGCGCGGCAGTCGATTTACCAATTCGTGGGGGCGGACCCGGAGAACGTGACGGCGTTCGCGACGGACTTCGAGAATGCGCAGACGTTCGCGCTCGACGTCAACTATCGGTCGTCGCCGGAGATCGTCGCCGGGGCCAACCAGCTCGCGGAGCTATTGGAGAATGCTGAAGCGCCGGGCGCCGCGCGCGCTCGATGGATTTCAGGGACGTCGACCGCGTCGCTCGGGGACGTTCCCATTCTCATCGCCGAAGCCGCGACGGATGCGGCGGAGGCCGAAGGGGTCGGGGCGCAGATTACTGAATGGATCGAGCGCGGTGTGCTGCCAGGCGAGATCGCGGTGGTGTGCCGGCGTCACGTCGACGTGCGAAACGTCATTCTCGCGCTCAGCCGGCGAGGAATCAAGGCGCAGGCGAGCGGCGTGCTGACCGCCGAGGGAGCGGCGGGCGATCTCGCGGCGATGTTGACGCTCGGCGATGCGCCGACGGGTTCGATTCCGCGGGTGGCATTTGCGTTGGGGAGAGGGCGGTGGACGAGAGAGCAGATCAACGCGACGATCGGCGAGTTGCTTCGGGAAGTCACTGGCGAGGCGGATCAAGGAAGCTGCTCGACGCAGAGCCATGGAGAAACTGAGAGACGCGACCCGCTCGCGGCCGAGGTGGCGCGGATTTATGAGATGCTCAAGTGCCTGCGCGAGCGCACGGACGGCTTTGATGCGTTGGCTTCGATCCTGTTTGATGACGGCGGGTATCTGCGGCGCATCCTCGACATGGATGACACCGCGGACCGTCAGATGACGCTCGTGGAGATTGTGAGCGTGCTGTCGCTCGCGACGGCGTATCGCGCGACACATCTCGACACTCTTCCGGCCGCCTCGCGGCTTGGCTTCGCCGAGCGGTTGCGGGTACGGCTGACGACGACGCTGCCGGTGCCGTTGTCGCCGCGTCCGCGCACCGATGCGGTGCACGTGATGACGTGCCATGCGTCGAAGGGGCTCGAGTTTTCCTGCGTTGCCGTCGTCGGGTAGACGCTGCCGGGGATCGATGAAAAGTGGCCCTGGCTGCCGCCGGCGCTTCGCCCCGACAAGTCGCGCGAGCTGGCGCAGGCGGATGCGCTGTTGTTCGTCGGCGTCACGCGCGCGAAGCGGGCGGTGGTCGTGTCGTTTCCGAAGCGAGCGACGGCGGGTTCGGGCGGGCGCGGTGGAAAGACGGTCGTGCCGTTGTTGAAGCGATGGCGCGAGACGTTCGGTGTGCCGACGATCGAGTGGACGACCGAATTCGTTCCCGATACGCGCGTAGCCGCGGGAAACCTCTGGAGCGTGCCGTTATTAAAGGAAGCGAAAGCGAAAACGCTTGCCGAGTCGGAGTGTCCGTTGCTGTCGTACGTGGAGTCGTATGCGGGGGTGCGGTTTCCGGCGGGGTCGCGGGAGTTGTATCCGGGGTTCTTCAGCGGCGTGCGCCGGTCGTTGCGCGGCGTTGTTGAGTGGGCTCACGAGAAGGGGACTATGGTTGGCGATGACGAATGCGCGGGCGATGTTGGAGACGGCGTGGCCGGCGAGCAGAGTCGCGGACCATCATCATGGCGCGTTGTATTGGCCGACGGCGGTGCGAATGGTCGTTGGATTCGCGCGCGCGTTTGGCCCGATGGCCGAGTTGGGCGTGGGTGAGCTGGAGTCGGAGACGGTGTTGCCGTGGAGCGACGGGCTGGATGTTCGGCTCGATCTGATTGCGCGCTATCGTCGCGGGGATGGAGCGGTCGTGGGGATTGTGTTCCGGCCGGAGTCGTTGGGGGAGTCCGCCGATCAGAGCTCTTTAAACTGGTCGGAGCTCTCGGATGTCAAACGTTCGTCGCTGGCGTTGCTCGAGCATGTCCGGCCGGGAGTGACGCCGTACGTGTACTCCGGGCGGGACGAGCGGGGGATTTCAGCGTGGACGTCGACAAGTACCAGTGCGATCGGTGCCGGGTACGGGCGAGTTGTCCGCGGTGGATTGGGGCGTTGCCGAACGTCTAGATCAGCGACGCGATCGCGAGCGTGGCAACCAATGCAGCCTCCGATGCTTCGCGCCGAAGGTCGCCCGTGACTCGGTGCCCGAGCGCGTTCATCTCCTCGACGAGGAACGCCGCGACGAACCGCGGGCAGACGACGCGCTTCATGGTGGGCGAGGGACTCATCTTGTCGGAGATGTCGAGCGGGAAATCTTTGAAGTCGGCGGCGGCCGCGCGCGCCATGGCGTGCTGGATGTCGATCGCTTCGGCGACAGTGGTGGGAATGAAGAAGCGAAGCGTTTCGAAGGCAAACTCGTCGCGCGGGATGTCTTCGGGGCGGCCGGAGCTTCTTGGACGTTTGATCACTGAGGGTTCTCGCAGTCCGGGGCGAGACAAACATGAGTTCGCGGTTCGTTCAGTGCAAACCCGAGAAGCGCTACGCTTACGTAAATAGTGAACAGTACTTCCGGTGGTCACGACCGCGGCCTGTAGCTCATCGCCGCCCCCGATGGAAGCGCTTCGAATGACGCCGCTACGCCGGCGACTTCGCGGCCTTCTTCAAGAGCCCGAGCAGCCATTTCATCTCAGACTGCTCGGCGAGAGGGGCCGACGTCAGCACGCTGCACGTGACCGGCTTCATCGTCATCGGCAAATCGAAGAACGTGAGCCCCGCGCCTCGCGACACGTGCAACGCAAGGCGTTCCGGGAGAATGCCGACCACGTCGGTCCGTTCGATGATCAGCGGCAGCGCGAGGAAACTCGGAACCGTCACCGCCGCTCTCCCTTTGATGTCGAGCGCGGCGAGCGCGGCGTCAACCCTGTTCGCGCTTCCGGCTGCGACGACCAGCGCATAGCTCGCGTTAGCGAAGTCTCCGCGCGACATCTGCTGCTTCTTCAATCGCGGATGATCGCTCCGCGCGACACCGACGAATCTGTCGGAAAACAGCGGCACCCGCGTCACCCGCTCGGCGTGTATCCCGACGAAGCCGCCGAGTGCGAGGTCGATCTCGCCGCGATCGAGGGATTCGACGACGCGTTCGGGCGGCAGGCTGATGAATCGCAAGTCGACACCCGGTGCCTCGTGTTGTAGGTCGGCCATGAGCGACGGCACGACGACCGCCATCGCATAGTCGTGCGCGGCGATCGTGAAGGTCCTGCGCAGCGTCGCCGGATCGAACGACGCCTGCGGGCCGACAATGAGTCGCAGACGCGATAGCACGTCGACAATCGGCGCATCGAGCTCGCGGCTGCGAGCCGTTGGCTCAATGCCACGCGGATTCCGAACGAAGAGCGGATCGCCGAACACATCGCGCAGCCGCGACAGCGCGTGACTGGTCGCGGATTGCGAAAGGAAGAGACGTTGCGCCGCTCGTCCGACGTGCCGCTCCCGCATCAGCGCCTCGAAGACGACCAAGAGGTTCAGATCCACCTGCGTCAGGTTCACGGGGTGCGGGGCTCGTTCGAGTTTCGTGATCGAGCCCCGAGGCGGCAGCGATTGTCGTTTCGATACCATCGGTCTCCCCTCAATTGGTCCAAGTGCAGCTACGAACCCGCGTGATTATCGATGTGATGCATCGACACCATGAATACATACCATTGGATCGATCGAACGAGAACGGGCATATTCGGCCTATGCAAAAGAACAACCCGCTCCTAGTCATCTTCGCCGCGATCGGCCTCGACGCCATCGGCATCGGTCTCATCTTCCCGATTCTTCCGCGGCTCCTCCAGGAGGTGACGCACACCGAGCACATCGCGCCGTACATCGGACTCATGACGGCGCTCTACGGCGTCATGCAGTTCGTCTTCGCTCCGGTGCTCGGCGCGTTGAGCGACAACGTCGGACGCCGTCCGGTGCTGCTGTTCTCGCTGGCCGGCGCCGCGATCAACTACGCGGTCATGGCGTTCGCACCGCAGCTGTGGATGCTGGTGCTCGGTCGCGCGATCGCGGGTTTGAGCAGTGCGAACGTTTCGGTGGCGATGGCGTACATCACCGACATCTCGCCGGAGGACAAACGAGCGCGCCGCTTCGGGTTGTTCAACGCGATGTTCGGCGTTGGCTTCATCATCGGACCAGTGCTCGGCGGACTCCTCGGCGATTACTCGCTGCGCTTGCCGTCCGTCGCTGCCGCGGTGCTGAACGCCGGCAATCTGCTGCTCGCATTGTTCATCCTGCCGGAGTCGCGCACGCCGGCGCGCGAGAAGATCGCTCTCCGCGCGCTCAATCCGCTTCGGCCGCTGCGGTGGGTCTGCTCGATGAAATCGGTTCTGCCGATCGTGCTCGTGTTCTTCATCCTGAGCGCCACTGGCGAGGTGTACGGGACGTGCTGGGCACTGTGGGGCTTCGACACGTTCGGCTGGAATGGTTTCTGGATTGGTCTGTCGCTCGGGGCGTTCGGTGTTTGTCAAACGCTCGTGCAGGCGCTGCTGCCCGGTCCGGCGGCGAAACTGTTCGGCGAGCGCGGGGCGGTTCTCGTTGGACTCTCGTGCGCGTGCGCTGCACTCGTCCTCATGGCGTTCGCGAGGCAGGGCTGGATCGTGTTCGCCGTCATGCCGGTGTTCGCTCTGGGTAGCATTGGGACGCCGGCGCTTCAGGCGCTGTCGACTCGCCAGGTTGGCGAGGATCTTCAGGGCCAGTTCCAGGGCGTGCTGGCGTCGGCGGTGAGCCTGGCGTCGATCGTTGGACCGCTTGCGTTTTCGACGTTCTACTTCGCGGTAGAGAAGCAGTGGCCCGGGGCAATCTGGTTGTCGGTGGTCGTCGTCAACGCGATCGCGGTTCCGTTGATTCTCCTTGGCACTCGCGCCGCGCGGCCTCGCCAGCAGTTGAGCGTTTCGTGATTGCACCAGGGCGGCGAATCGCCGGGCAGAGCACAATGGCTTAGGGCGAACGACCTGCGGTTACCGCACGAAAGGAAGCGTCACCGTCTCGTCGAGCGTATCCACGCAACCGTCGCACAAACAGTACGGCCAACGCCACGTGGAACACCGCGTACGCGTACTGCGTCCGCGAGACGCCGGTGCCAAAGGGGAACCAAATGCCGCGCACGTGCAGGTAGGAGAGCTCCCGCGCGAACAATCCGGTCGCAATCGCCAGCAGTGCCGGGAGCGCATAGCATCCCTCGCGCCCGCGCTCGCGGATTCCGTCGTACACGATGAGCGCGAGGAGCGCCAGGAGGGATAGCCGGACGACCACAATGACCGCGCTGAACGCGGCGACGAGTGCATGGGGGAACGCTCCGTGAAACCACGAGCGGCTCAGGAATTCCGCACACATGTATGTCAACGTGAGAACCCCGACCGCCTTTGGCAACCACGCACGACTGCTGAGACGGAACCACGAGCGCCATGCCATCAACCATGCGCCAGCAATGCTCGGGAACAGAAGCACGACGATGAACAACTCGAACTCGTGCACCGTCTCGAGTTGCGCCCAGAAGAAGAAGGCTTGATTGGCGCGATACAGCGCAATGAGGACCAGCGCAACCGCAAACCACGAATAAGCGCGATCAGAGTTGTCGAAGAGCTTCAGGCTCATGCCCATGCACGCCAACAGCAGAAAGAGCAGGGCTTCAACCACCTCTACGATGTAGCCGTCGAAGGTCTCCAGCCATTGCAGCTTGTACTGTGCCGTGACCGCACTGCGCTCACCGAGCACCGGCGCAATGTGAATCCCACCGGCAGTGGGATCGCCAAGCGACCAGGCACCCATCCACACGCGGAAGGCGAGCACCGCGTCGCGATTGTCGCCGAGTGACGTGGGCAGGGAGAATAGACGAGGCTGGGCGCTGTACGCGATCGGCGTTGCACCGGTGAAATCGCCGCTGCCGCCCAACCGTTTTCCGTTTAGGAATATCTGATAGGCGTTGTCGACGCTGGGCGGTCCGGCGAGCGACAGTGACATCTCACGCGGCGCGTTCGGCGAAATGTGCAGACGATACCACGCATATCCGGCGTAGCCCGCATGACCTCTCGCGCCCCAGCCGGGAACGAACCCACTCAGGCCCACGTCGTCGTCGTGGGCACCAGGCGGCGGCGTCAGATCGACATTTTCCCACGACGAGTCGTCGAAGTTGGGCTCCGCCCAGTGCGTATCGTCGCCCACATGAAACTTCCACGGCCCGGTGAGGGGGACCACCGCGCGACCGACGGTCACAGGCACTGATGCGGTGCGGCTCTGCGCGACGGCGCGATTCGCGATGCCGGATGTCGCGAGTAGCGCGAGTGCAGCGCGTGAAGTGAGCAGGGCCAGCCTGAGCCAACAGTGCGCGGCGAACGTCTTCATCCTTGGGCAGCCTGCTGCTGTCGCATTCGAAACTGGTCGACCCGGGCGCGATTGCCGCAATCGCCGGACGCGCACCAGCGACGCGAGTTATTTCGGCTCTCGTCGAGAAAGAGCCAGCCGCATCCGACGCCGGCACACATTCGCACGCGGCGCAATTCATTGGACGCGAGCAACTCCGCCGCCGCGAGGGCGACCGGCCACCAGGGCCGGTCGAGATCCGCGTGGCGCTCGTCCCACGTCACGTCACAGTGGATGCCGTTCCACGACAAGCGCGCGCCGCGCAACGCGCTGAGGTGCGCGGCGTGGACGGCGGCCACCGACGCGTCGCTCGGAGTGTGGTGCCGGCCCAACGCACCGCCGATGTCGAAGATCGCTTCGCGCAACGCACGTGCGCGCCGGAGAGCCGCGAGAGCCGGCCGCGGCTGACGGGCCGCGGTTCGCAGGAGTTGCTGCGCCTGTGCGAGCCCGAGCGTACCGGCCTCTCGCGCCCAGGTCACGAGGGCGGCGTAACTCGGCAATCGTTCTTCTCGGGTGTCGCGCAGGCGCCAGGCCACGGTGTTCGAGAAGTCCAGCGCGATGTGGCCGCCGATCGTGCGAGGACTCGCGTCCGCGGGTCCGTCGGTTTTTGTTTGACGCATGTGTCACCTCGACGGTGGTGTAATGATCATATATCGTAATGCCCATTAGTCAATATGGGCGTTACTCGCCGACGTGCTTCGTATCGAGCAGAATCGGGCGAATCGTCAAGGTCGCTTTCCAGCGGCGTCGCGGCACGCGCAGTGCAGGCCACGGATGACCAAAAAAGGAGGACGTCATGCGCATTTACCACAGCCAGCGAGCGCGGCGGATGATCAGTCGTCGCACCGTGGCGGGCTTGAGCGCGTTCGGACTGCTCGGGGCAACCGCTGTGCTCGCGGCATCGTGCTCGGACGACACAACGGGCGTCGACTCGCAACCGGTAACGGAGTTTGGAACTCCGGTCACGATTGGCGATGGGACCGCGCGATCGTACATCGTGATGCAGGATGGGAAGCCAACGGAGTTGGGGATCGCCCTGAGCGAAGCCGCGGCCGAGGGATTGCCGACGCAGGCAACGATGATGGGATACGAGTATCTCCTGCCACTCCCCGCAACGAACCCGACGCAGTTCCAGATCGTCGCGGTGAACTGGAATCCGACCGGGCATCCGCCGCCGATGGTCTACACCGTGCCGCACTTTGATTTTCACTTTTACATGATGTCGCTGGCCGACCGGAACGCCATCGTTGCGTCCGATCCTGCATTCGCCACCAAGGCGGCGAACGTGCCAGGCGAACCATTCCGACAACCCGGCTACGTCGCCGATCCACCGGAGGCGGCTGTCCCCATGATGGGGCTGCACTGGACGGATCCAGCGGCCCCCGAGTTCCACGGCGAGCCGTTCACGCGAACATATATCACCGGGTCATGGAACGGACAGCTCACGTTCTTCGAGCCGATGGTGACTCGCGAATACCTGCTGTCGCATCCGAACGACAGCATTCCGGTGGGCAGCGCGGCGCAACGCGCGATCCCCGGTTTTTATCCGACCGCGTACCGTGTGCGATGGGATGCGGCGAACGAAGAATGGCAAATCGCGTTGTCGAATCTGGTGCAATGATCGCAACGATTGCGAGCGGGATCGGCTAGCGATCCCGCTCGCTCGTGTTTGGCCCGCTACTCGGCTCGAAGGGTCTGCGCCAAGCTCACGCGCGTCGCGCGTCGCGCTGGTATCCAACTCGCCGCGACGCTGACAAGACCAAGAAGGACGATGATCGAGCTGTACGTCAGCGGGTCGGTCGTACTCACGCCGAAGAGCAACGGGGCAAGCAATCGGGCTGACGCGAGCGCCACACTAACGCCTGCCACGACACCGATCGCGCCGCCCGCGAGCGTCGTTCCCACAATCTGCCCGGTGATCGACGTCGACGTCGCGCCGAGCGCCGTTCGAATCGCGATCTCGCGCGTCCGTCGCGTCACGGATCGCGATGTCACTCCGTAGATGCCGATTCCCGCCAGAACCGCCGCGATTGCGCCGAACAACGACGTGAGCAGCGCGCGATATCGCTCTTCGGCGAACGATCGCTTGACCATCGTCGACATCGCGTCCACCGTCACCGTCGTCGCCGGCGGCGACAGTTCGAGAACGATCTTTCGAATCGTCTGAATGAGCGCGAATGGGTCGCCGCTCGTGCGGACGAACAGCGCCAGCGGCCACGGCCCCGGACGCTGAGCGGCCGGTGTGTAGATCGTCGCCTCGAAATCCTTCGACAGACGCGCAAGGTGAACGTCGTCGACGACGCCGACGATCGTCCGCCACTCGCCCTGAAAGTGCACGCGTTTGCCGATCGGCGATTCACTCGGAAAATCGCGACGAGCAGTCGTGCGGCTGATGATCGCCGCCAATGTCGATCCCATACGATCGCTCGCGTCGAAGTCGCGACCGACAAGCACCGGGATTTCCATCGCGGCGAAGTAGCCCGGGATCGAGACCCGCTGCTGCGCGGGGTGCCTGCCGCCGAACTTGCCCTTGAGGTCGTATGAATCTTTCACTTCGCCCTCGATGTCGAAGCTGCTGCTCGTTGACGAACCGCTGAACGGCGCCGCGTTCGCCGCCGTCACGGCAGTGACGCCGGGTAGCGCGGCGACGCGCGCAAGCATCTGATCGTACGCGGCGGGAATCAGGTTCTGATCGCGCATGGCCGTGCGCGGGAACGACGGCTGAATGACGGCAAGTCGCTCCGTACGAAACCCGGGATTGATGTTCGAGATCCGCGTCAGCGTTCGTCCGAGCAGACCAGCGCCGACGAGCAGCACAACTGACAAGGCCAACTCGATCGCGATCAATGCGCGTTGCATGGCGCCGCGTCCGCGCGCGCTCTGGCCTCCGCCGGCGCGCAACATCATGCTCGGCTGCGTGCCCGAGAGCGTCACCGCGGGCGCGAGACCGAACAGCGCGCCCGTGATCAGCGCGGCGATGATCGAGATTGCCAGGACGCGTCCGTCGAGTTGTACATTCGTCAAGCCGGGAATCTTCGCCGGCGCGATCGCCACGAGCACACGCGTTCCCCACCACGCGAACGTCGCGCCGAGCGCGAGTCCGCCGATCGACAGCAGCACGCTTTCGGTCAGCAATTGCGCCACGATTCTCGATCGACTCGCGCCCAGCGCCGCGCGCGCGGCCATCTCCTGCTCACGATTCGCGGCTTCGCCGAGCATCAACATGGCGACATTCACGCAGGCGATGAGGAGCAACAATGCCGCGGCGGCCATGAGGACGTACAGCGGTGTGCGGGCGTCGCGCGTCTGGTCGACCTGCCACTCCACGAGATGCGTGCCTTTGTCCTGGGCGTCTTCGGGAGTTGCCTTGAGAATATTCGCAACGTCCGCAGATGCGCGGGCGAGCGTCACTCCGGGCTTCAAACGGCCGAGCCCCATGTAACTGTGATTTGTGCGTTGATAGTAGTCTGATGAGTCGTGTCCCACCGGAATCCAGAATGCGGGCGGCGATTGATCTCCGTTCGCCGGCAAGGTGGTTCGTCCGAGCCGCAAATCAGGCGGCAACACGCCGACGATTGTGTAGGATTTATCGTCCAGCTTGACGACGCGACCGACGACGTCGCGCGCGCCGGCGAAACGCGCCTGCCATGCCTCGTAGCTGATCATCGCCGATTTCGCGCCCGTCGGCATATCTTCGTCGGGCAGAAATGAACGCCCGAGTAGCGGCGATACACCGATAACGCTCAACAGCGACGAGCTCGCCCGCACTGTTCGAACTTCTTCGAGCTTCTCGCCAAGGCCCAGGATGGTGCGACTCGTGGTCCAGATGCCGACGGCCGTGAACGACGTCTGCTTGTCGCGGAGGTCGCGATACTCGGCGATCGACAGCGGGATGTGATCCCAGCCGGCCGCGACAATCGGATTCTGCTTCCATTTCGGGTACGTCTGCAGGATGCCGATCAGCCGGCCTGGGTCGGCGAATGCCAGCGGCCGGACGAGAATGCTGTCGACGACGCTGTAAATCGACGTCGCCGCGCCGATACCGATTGCGATCGTCGCGATGGCGATGCCGGTGAATACGCGCCGCCGCCGCAGCGTGCGCAGCGCGAAGCGCGCATCTCGAAGAATCCAACGCATGTCGCCTGCCCGGGTGTGAAGATCCGGATTGGACAGCGCGACGTGGGAAACGGTTGGACCCGGGCTCCGAGTCGGTCCTTTGGCTCGGCTATTTCACCTCCGCACGATCGCCCGCGTAGTCCCCACTTGTTCCCAGCAGTCCTTCACGAGTTGGAGATTGAGGGCTTGATCGGCGACGCGTTGTTTGAGCTGGCGATTCTCGTGCTCGAACGCCTTGAGCCACGTTAGGTTGTTGACCAGGTCATCGTGCGCCGAAAGCCAGGGACAAGCGCGATGGCCGCGTCTTCCAGAACTGACGAAGGTGTACATCCGGAGTCGTGCGGCGGCTCGCGTCCTCAACCCGCGTGTGCAGCCGGATTCGCTCGCTCATCCGCTCGCGATTGCCGGCGCGGTCAAGCTCGCGGCCGGGCCCGGTGCCGGCGCCGAAGCGCGCGTCCTGCTCTTCACCGAGGCGATGGTGCTCGCTGTACTTGGAGGCACGGCCGGCGTCGCGGTCGCGCAGTGGGGCGGTGCTGCGATTCGTGCGCTGCTTCTGCCAGACACCGCATCGTTCAACCTGGCGACGGATTGGCGAACGATGGGCGTCGCATTCGGCTGCGCGTCGGTCGCGGCGCTGCTCACGGCGGTCGGCCCGGCGGTTGTCGCGGCGCGGACGGACCTCGTGGCGACACTCAAGTCGGGCGCCCGAGAGGGAACTGTTCAGAGATCTCGCATGCGTGCCGGACTCGTTGTCGCGCAAGGAGCCTTGTCGGTCGTGCTGCTCGTCGGGGCCGGCCTATTCGTGCAAAGCTTCGTCAACGCGCGCGCGGTGCCGCTGGGGATACGACGCGCGGCCCGTCATCGAAGTCGTCGCTGATTTCCGCGGCTATCAAATGGACAGCATGACCGCCGTCGCGGTGCGTCGAAAGTTGCTCGCCGACGTTCAAGCAATTCCCGGCGTGGTCGCGGCGGCGCGTGTCAACAGCAGGCTGTTTGGCACCACCGCCGCTCAATTGCACGTCGACGGTATCGACTCGGTGGAGGTGTTGGGGCGATTCAACATGCAAATCGCCACGCCGGACTACTTCCGCGTGATGCGGACCGGCATCGTGCGCGGACGCGCGTTCACCGACGCCGATCGTGGTGGCGGCCCGTTGGTCGCAGTCGTGAGCGACGCGATGGCGCGCGCCCTCTGGCCAAACAAGGATCCGCTCGGTCAGTGCGTACACATTGGGATTGGCGCGAGCGCGTCGGCGGCCACGGCGCCGTGCACGACGGTGATTGGCATCGCCGAGAACACCGCACAGCAGAACATCACCGACGATCCGCGTTTTATGTATTACTTGCCGGTCGACCAGATCGTGCCGCATCTGTTGTCGACCACGTATGTGAGAATGTCGCATTCGGACGTGCGCGGCGATTTGGAGCGCGTGCGGCGCGCCGTGACACATGCCATGCCGGCGACGGCTTCGTGGTCGTTCATCCGCTGCAGGACGGGGTCGACAATCAGAGCAGGTCGTGGCGGCTGGCCGCGACGCTGTTCGTGGCGTTCGGCGGACTGGCGTTTGTGGTGGCGGTCGTCGGGCTGTACGGTGTGGTGAGTCATTCGGTCACGCAGCGGATGCACGAGGTGGGCGTGCGCGTCGCGCTGGGGGCGCGAGGGGGAGACGTGGTGCGACTTGTGGTCGTGCAGGGCGTTCGCCCGATTGTCGTGGCGGTCAGCATCGGGCTGGCGGTGGCGTGGGCTATCGCGCCGCGCGTGCAACCGCTGTTGTTCAAGCAATCAGCGGTCGACGTCGCGATGTATGCGGTGGTCGGTGCGGTCGGACTAATCGCGATTCGCACGTTCGATAACGATGGGCCCTTGCAATCGCCCCTCAGTCGTCGTCATCAGAGATCAAACATTGCCGTGTAGACGAGCCGCTCCTCGACGACTCTGCGCAGATGCGTCGCACCGGCCCGCACCTCCGGAATCGTGTGGTCGGTGAAGTATCGCTCGTATTCGCGTACAACCAAGCGTGCTGGTTTCCCACCGACATCAGGCAGCGTCACAGTGGTCTGCCAAATCGCGGGGTCGAGGACTTCCAGAATACCACCGATGTCCGTGACCTGACCGACAACCGAGACAATGCCCCCGGCCGGGGTCGGACCAAGCGTGACGCTTGGGCCGAGGCCCACGCGCTGTTCGATCGTGGA
>Ga0193753_10000243_pt1 | contig 53718 bp, 34 predicted proteins | sample H1c2metaG_FD_144925 | JGI IMG/M metagenome (GOLD analysis project Ga0193753, IMG submission 144925) | Soil microbial communities from a riparian zone of the East river system, Colorado, United States - H1c2 | ecosystem: Environmental > Terrestrial > Soil > Riparian zone | place: USA: East...
TCAATCGCATAAAAAAACCAGCGGTCTGTCGGAATACTTACATCTGCTGTCCTGATAACAGAATCATTGGCTATGAGTTTCGCAATGTGATAACCGGGTTCATAGTATATATCTGTGAGGGTATAATTTTTTTTGTAAATTCTTACCCTGCGATTTTTATCCCAGGATTGTTGGATAAAAAAACTATCTGCCTGCACTTCATCAATATTATAGCTAAAAACTACGGAATTCGGAATTTCATTCGAGGTATTCTTCCGGAATGAAAAAGATGCCTTTTCTGCATTGTTCACGGTTCCATTTGTTGTGCGGAAAAAATAGATACTTGCCAGAATGACGATGACGCCCGGGACAGACAGATATTTTAAACTAACCTTTCTTCTCTTTACTTTTTGTACTGATTCCTCTTCTGGCTCAGCTTTGACTTTGCTGGCTTTATATTCTTGCCAGGTCTTGTAATTAAAGTAATTGGCAATCGCATTTAAGGTAGCTATTTGCGGCAACCGGCTGAATTCTCCATAAGCAAGTCGTTTTACGGTAGTTCCACTTATCAGGATGCCCGACTTTTCTTGTAGCTGCTCCCCAATATGATCAAAATCCCGTTGCGTCATACGGGCAAGATCGCTATATCCATTCTTATTGAAAATCTCTATAACGCTTGTTTTTACTAATGACTGTTCGTGCATAAAAATCAATATGAGTTCAAAACTAGTTCATATAAATGACAGGGAAATGCCAGCCCCTATCAGGACACCCGCACGTGCCCCTGGAGCATGTATTTGCTGAGTTTTGGGGGCTTTTGCTGGGTTTTTGCCCATGAATTTTTATGCTCCGTGGTTTACTTGCATAACATTTTTAATTGAGGGCCGGAAGATGTTTAGCCTCCTAAATTCAAATTGGCATATTCAAAACATAGTAAACGATTTTATATGAATATATGGATGACCGTCGGCCGCATTTTTTTTGCAATTGGCATTATAGGCATCGGAGTGCTGCATTTTTTCTACCCGGGGATTAGGCCGATTATACTACCTGAATTAACAGGTATTCGTTCCGATTTATCCTTTATCGGCTATTTTATAGCTGTGCTTCTGATTGGTGCCGGGTTTTTAATTGCAATCGGTAAAAAATTTAATAACATCTCATTGTTAATGGGAATCCTGTTTTTTTTATTATTTCTAGTTGGTCATATGCCCAGGTTTTTATCAGCAGGGTCATTTAATAATTATTGGGTGAACCTTAATAAGGTTTTAGCATTGTCCGGAGGGTTTCTGGCAGTCTCAACAATTAATCCGCCAAAAACGGGACATAAAATAACGGAGTTGCTTGCCAGAATAGGCCCTCTTGGCAAGTATCTCTTTGCAATCATGTTATACAATTTCGGAGTTGGCCATTTCAACAATTTGGAAGGAATCAGCAACATAGTGCCAAAGTATATTCCTTTTCCCCAATTCTGGACTTTCCTTGGCGGTGTTGCTTTAATAGGGTCAGCGATAAGTATTTTTAGTAAGTATAAGGTAAAAGAGATTTTGCTACTACTTGGATTGAATTTATTTATTTGGCTACTAATGCTACACCTTTATTACACTATTCGCTTTCCACATTGGCAAGAAGGTGAGAATTTTATTGGCTCCCTGACCTGTTTATCTTTTTGCGGTACTGCTTTAATTATATCCCAAACAGCATCAACAGCAAAGTCAAAAGCACAGGGATAATGAACGGTCAGGGTGATCTCACTTTTCAAACCTTAAGTGAATCGTCCTTGTCAGAAAGGATGCCAAAGAAAATGAAAGATTGTATTCTTCATTCTGCGGAAATAGTGGATTAATATTAATGGCATCTGATATGGTAAGTAAAAAAGGGTTGATTAAAAGAAATTCAGCTTCTCTTTCATTCAAGTCCGGTAAAGAAGAAGAAATGAAAAAATACTGTTCAAGACATTCTGACGGTGGCATTGCCAACCATCCATTAGAAAATCATTTTGGGGAGCCCTATTGGGCAACCACTGGGTATTAAATTTCATCAAAGATTCCAACTTTTAAGTAGAAATATTATGAGAAAATTAAAAATACAAATGAACATTGCACTTGACAATAAATGGGATAGCGGAATGTCAAAGTTTAGCATTGACAACCTTGAGAATGTGGACTGTGTTTTGCATGGACGGAAAACAGCAGAGGGGTTTATTCCATATTGGACTGAAGTAGCAAACAATCCCAATGACAATGAGCATAAACTTGGAAAGCGATTTGCAGAAATCCCAACTGTTGTTTTTTCAAATACACTCAAAGTCAGCAAGTGGGACAATGCAACAATTATAAGCGGCGAGATAAAAGAAGGAATAGAAACTTTAAAAAGAAAAAAAGGAAATGACATTATTGTTTACGGCGGTGAATCATTTGTATCATCGTTAATACAACATGATTTAATTGATGAGTTTTATTTACTTATAAATCCAGCTGCGATTGGAAACGGACAACAAACTTTCAACCCTTTAAAAACTGATTTACAGGTGACGCTTGTGAAATGTGAGCCTTTTGCTTGTGGAGTAGTTTTGTTATGCTATGAAAGAAAGAGATAGGGTACTACAGAAACCTAAAGTTTTATGGTTCAATTTTTTTTGACATTTAAATCAATAATAAAAAAAATAGTTACCAAACACAATATCCAATAGAAAACATGCGTAAACAGAGTTTAAAATGTCGACATGAAAAGGTTAGGATAACGTTGAAAGAATGCTCCATGCTTTACCGCTCTATTCTACTATTAATGTTCCTTTTTCAGTACTGCTGCAATTCGTATAGCCAAAACAATAAGAGCGGCAGGCTGATAATTGCGAACGTGAATATAATTCCTCTTAATAAGGATACAATACTGAGAGGAATGGATGTTGTCATTGAAAATGGCACGATCCAGCATATTGAACCTGGAAAGCCTGAGTCGCGAAAAGGATTGTTTATTGACGGAAAAGGAAAGTATCTGATACCTGCATTGATTGACTGCCATGTGCATTATGGGTCCAACGCAACTTTATTTCAAGCCTATGATAGCCTTTACTTGCAATATGGCATCGTGAAGGTTCTTGCATTGAACGGTACGCCTCAACTTTTGCAGCACCGTGACAGCATACGAAAAGGTTTGGTGTATGGGCCAGATATTCAGTGTTCCGGACCAAAGGTTAACGATTCGGGCATGACCGCGCTTCAAGCAAGAGGGTTATTGCAAAGCTTGAAGATGGCTGGTTACGATTTTGTAAAAATCTATTCAGACTTATCCGAAGAAGGTTTTAATGAAATCAGCAGTGAAGCACGTAAATATGGATTACGGATAGCTGGCCACATTCCGCAAAGAGTCACTACTTCAGGCGTTTTACATAGCAACCAGGAACTGATTGCACATGCCGAGGAATTTCTGTATAATCCCCCTGTCAATTATTTTATGGGCGATATCAAGATTCCGGAGAAACCGAATTCAATGTACATTCCGGCTTTGGCCGATTCTGTCAGGTTTTATCAAAAAGTCGTCAGTCCAACACTAATTGCGTACAAGTCCATTCTTGAGTCAGCCATCGACTTAGAGGCGTATGTAAAAGCTGCACGGTTAGCTTTGTCTCATCCTATAGCGATAGCATGGCAATGGTCAAAGGAGACAAGTTTTATTCCCAAAAAAGTCAGCAGTCCTTTATCTATTTCCCGTTTGCAGTTTGGATACGAGTATCAATTGAAGCTGATCGATGCATTCAACAAGGCTGGTGTTTTGTTGCTGGCTGGCACGGATGCACCTACTCTTCCGGGATTGGTGCCGGGTCGTTCTTTGCACCAGGAAATGCAGCTGCTATGTGAGGCCGGGCTTTCAAATTATGAAGCGTTAAAAGCGGCTACTATTAACCCAGCCCATTTTCTGAAGATTGATTCGGGTTTTGGGACAATTGAAGTGGGAAAGGAAGCTTCGTTATTATTGCTAAATAGTAACCCGCTGGAGGACATTTCCAACACGTTGGAAATTGAATCGGTATTTGTAAAAGGTAAAGAAATGAAGAGCAAAGCTGGTACAGACAAATAGGAAGCCGTAGTGATTTTCCCAATAGGACTACGCCCCGTTTTCCGTAGTGTTCCCTACTCCGTAACCGAAAGTAAAGATCACGCGAGAGTTTTACTATTGCCTACAAGGCAGAAGATGCGGAACACTGCCGACAACAGAGGCTAATTGAATTAATTGCTCCGATGCATTTGGATTAACTCATAATAAGTTACGCCATGGTTCGCGTCTCACGAACCACATCAACACAGTATATTTCAGAAAAACGGTAATCCTGTCTTTTACGCCATGGTTCGTGTTTCACGAACCACATCAATGAGTAAGAAATTACTGGAATACCTCGTTAAAGATCCTTGCGATCATGAATATTCGTCGGTGCGGTATTATGAAATGGATGAAAAAAAATTTGATTTTTTGAATGATTTGCGAAAGGAGTTTTAAAGGGGTGGTTCGTGAGACACGAACCAAGGCGTAGGAAGAGCTTTAGAGAGGTTGGTTCGTGAGACACGAACCAAGGCGCAGGAAGAGCTTTAGAGAGGTTGGTTCGTGAGACACGAGCCAAGGCGCAGGAAGAGCTTTAGAGAGGTTGGTTCGTGAGACACGAACCAAGGCGTAGGAAGAGCTTTAGAGAGGTTGGTTCGTGAGACACGAACCAAGGCGTGGGAAGAGCTTTAGAGAGGTTGGTTCGTGAGACACGAACCAAGGCGTGGGAAGAGCTTTAGAGAGGTTGGTTCGTGAGACACGAACCAAGGCGTAAAGCGGATGAAGGATGAATTCAAAGCACAAAGAGGCCCCGCAAAGAATTGCAGGGCCGTGTGTCAGATTTAATAACTCCTAAATCGGCTTGGTCGAAAAAAATAACGAACCTAAAGGTCAAAGCCCGGATGACCTTCGGAACGGCTACTAATACTTAATTTTATTAATTTGTTTGGGCCAATCTCGTAGTGTGATATGGCCGGCCTCGTCATGATCGGATCATCATTGTGCTTACGAATGTGATTCTCGATGACTGGATCCGTACTAACAGTTGTATTGCCATTAATGGCCCCGAAACTATATGATAGCAGGAAATGGGTAGTGGATTCTAAAAAAGTTTGCATGGACGATGATCAGGATATTAGATTTTAAAAACGAGATGTGGGAATACAACGCAATATTAGGGCGGGCGATATTAAAACGCGCCAGCCTGCCTTTGATTTAGCCTGAAATGGTACACCATTCGGGAAAATGGTACTGATTTGCCCTTAAACACAGGCAAAATGAGTTGTCATTTTATGAGGTCTTTGTGGGATTGCTGCATAGCATCGAGATAGGCCTTTGGACTTTTGCCAGTGACCTGTTTAAACACACGGAACAACGTAGTGCGGGATGCAAAGCCGGCTTTCTCGCCGATCGCTTCGAGCGTATAAGTCTTCCAAAGATCCTGCTCCAGGCATAATAAGGTATACCTGACCCGCAATATATTCCTGAACTCGACGAAGGTATTTTTATTGTAATACCTGAAAAGGTATTCAAGATGATGGACAGGTATTGCCAGCGAGCGGCTCATCTGCTGCATGGAAAAATCGGGATCCGTATAAGGATCGGTTTTTAAGTAGCTATTTATCTTAGCTACATAAGTTATCACCCTGTCCTTTTCAATCCGGGGGCCAGGAGAAGCGGGATCAGGCATTTGCTGCATTTTCACCCATCCAAACTCATCATAATAAATATCATCGCCAACAGTGGGTTGCTGCTGTTTCGGCGGTGCCTCCTCTATCTTGTTGGGCTCGGGCGCAGCATCCCGGCCCTGTTCGCTTGTTACAACAACCGGGTCGGCGCCCGCGGATTGCTTCAGGAAATAGATAAAAGGAAGCCTTGTTTCGATATCCGGCAAACCAAATAGCAGATCGGAATTAAGTAATACCCGGGAAAAAATAAAAATGAGCAGCAGCGATCTTATTCCCATTGAACTAAAATAAGTATTGATAGTAGTGAAAAGGGAAAGTATGGGTCCGAAAAAAAGTATCAGCAATAATAGCGTGAACGGTATCAGCAACAGCAAGACCCAGTTGCGGATCTTTTGCGCCTGTGGATGCACGGGTTTTACTTTGAAAAACCGGCGATAGACTACGCGCCACGACATGACCGTATAGAAAACGCCCATGCAAAAAAGCAACAACGCATGCCAGATGACGGGTATGGGCCATGTAAAAGCAAGATTGCCCGGTGCCGGTTGTGCCGGCAGGCTAACCTGTCCTGTGCTTATCCATCCACCCGCCAGATAGATCATGGCCAGTATTGTAGCCAGGCCCGGTAGCACGAAATGCAGCCGGTCGTTTTTCTTCAACGACTGCTCATCCAGGATAAGCGTCCGTATGTATATATATAGCGCGGGTAATGCCCAATAATAGACAAAGGACACCGACCCCATTATAAATGTGTCCGGGATCAGTCGTTCATTCAGCAGATAGATAGAAAGCGTACGGTAGGACAATGAAAAGAAACCAATGCCAAGAAACCGGTTTACAAACCGGTTATGTTTAATAGAAAAGATAAGAATGCCCGAAACAATGAAACCAAAGATGGCGGTAGATAATGTAAGCAGATTTAGTACGGTCACCGGTTATTATTCTGATTTTTTGGCAAGATACAGCATCTGTTATAATAGCGGGACGGCGGTGGATAAGTTGGGGTTTTCGAAAAAAGGACTTTAGAGAAAAAGATGACATAAAAGGAATACAATAACCACGAGGGCACAAGGGATTCACAAAGAACGCAAGGGGTTTATAGTAGCAGGTAGGTTCTTCAATTGGCTATTTGTATTTTCATACGCTACGCCATGGTTAGTGTCTCACGAACCACATCAACACGATATATTTCAGAAAAAGCGGTAATGCTGGTTTTTATGCCATGGTTCGTGTCTCACGAACCACATCAACACGATACATTTCAGAAAAAACGGTAATGCTGGTTTTTACGCCATGGTTCGTGTCTCACGAACCACATCAATGAGTAAGAAATTACTGGAATACCTCGTTAAAGATCCTTGCGATTATAAGTATTCGTCGGCGCGATATTATGAAGTGAATGAAAAAAAATTGGTTTTTGAAAGATTTGCAGGAAGAGTTTTAAAGAGGTTGGTTCGTGAGACACGAACCAAGGCGTAGGAAGAGCTTTAAAAAGGTTGGTTCGTGAGACACGAACCAAGGCGTAGGGGCGCTTTCCGAATAGCCCTATTCCCTGGACGTGGTAATGCCTATCATCTTTTGTACAAGCCGATATTTCGTTATTTAACATTTGTATTTTATCTTCAACTTTAGTTCTTCAATTGAGTATTTGTACCTGGCAGACAAGCCGCCATTGCCATGCCTTGCCAAATGCTTCAACGTTATGTGCAACTCGACTAACAGGCAGAATTACCTATATGAACCAATTTATTAAAATGAAAGGGGCGCTTTTTTTGTTTCTGATACTGGCTGCTGCATCCGCACTCAGTCAATCAAAAAAATTTGAGTTTGACTTTGAAAAAATAAAAGGCAACAATAAATTGCCCCAGCGAGAAGCTTTATGGTTACAAGCTAATTTGAGCGAAAGCGAAAAAAATGTAGTTTTTAATTTATTATCGACTTTGTCGCGACCTGCTGCTTCGCAACTTTTAGTCAGTCATTTTTACCTTGACGGCAGTTATCAACGTAAATCAATAAGACCTTACGTGGATAGTTTCGCCGTTCGCCCACCGGATGGAGAAGCTGGTCTGATAAGGGTGGCTTACCTGGTTTCAAAATTGCGAAAAGAGTTGATAGATATCAAACGGACAAATCCATATTATACTGCTCAATTCGCAAATAAGCCCCTCAAAATACCTGAGCACAACGAAAGCAAAATCAACAAGAATATTGATTTGAGTTTTGATTATGAACCAGCTTTAGTTGTATTGAATATACTTTCAAAACCTAATGCCGGCTATGAAGAAATTCTTGAAAAAGTAAATTTACATCAGTTTGATGAATTGGTAAGTCATCACAATCAAAGCTTTTATACAACCCCGCTCACCAAGGAAAGACTAGCAAGTTGTTTACAAATAGCTACCAGTACAAAGCCCATAGATTTGTTATACAAGTATGTCAATCCTGATGGGCTGTTGTACTTTACAGATGTAAAAAGCAATCTAGCAGAATACCAGAAACTGCTAACCGACTTAAGTACAAATCAAGTAAGCATTTTTAAATACATAAATGCAACAATTTCGCCATTTCTTCCCGCGACAACAAAGTTTAGCAGAAAAGTTTCTTTCTTTCTTATTAATGATGCAGATGGTTGGGCATCAAATGATGTCACCGCTATCGATATCAATTACATTAAAGATGACTATCAAAAACTACTGTCATTGTTAGCGCACGAAACCTACCATAGTGGGCAGCATGCAGTTGCCATATCAGATATTATTAAGAGAGACGAGAAGATGCAGTTGTTTGTAGACGACCTGAATTATTTAACAAATGAAGGGACGGCAACTTATATAGCGCCGCCATCTACTAAAACATTGCAGGAAAAAGAGGTTGAGATTAGGAATGGCATTTCACTTTTTGAAGAAGTATACCTAAACGTGATCGTTAAATTCGATGGTGGGAAGGCTCAAGAATTGGAAAATCTGGGTTTTGCCAGTGGTGGTCCTTTTTATTGGGTAGGGGCAGAAATGACCAGAGTGATTGTGGAGGGTTTAGGTAAAGAGAAATTGGCTTCAATTATCCCTTATGGCGGCATTACTTTTTTCAAGACCTATCTGGATGCAGTAAAGAAATCAAAGAATGAAAAGAACCTATTTAGTAGAGAAGTGAGTAATTATATTTTGAATCTCAAGTAAGAGATTCACATAACATTACATTTTCAAATTGGGCTGGACATCGAGTCATTTCGGTGCGTGTACACCGTAGTAACGCTAATAAATAATATTTTGGCAATTTCCGCATTGGTCATTCTTACGCCATGGTTCGTGTCTCACGAACCACATCAACACAATACATTTCAAAAAAACGGTAATCCTGGTCTTTACGCTGTGGTTCGTGTCTCACGAACCACATCAATGAGTAATAGATTACTGGAATACCTCGTTAAAGATTCTTGCGATCATAAATATTCCTGGGCGAGGTATTGTGAATGAATAAAAAAAATTTGGTTTTTTGAAAGATTTACGGAAAGAGTTTTAAAGAGGTTGGTTCGTGAGACACGAACCAAGGCGTGGCGGGAAGAGTTTTAAAGAGGTTGGTCCGTGAGACACGAACCAAGGCGTAGCGGGAAGAGTTTTAAAGAGGTTGGTCCGTGAGACACGAACCAAGGCGTAGCGGGAAGAGTTTTAAAGCGGTTGATTCGTGAGTCACGAACCAAGGCGTAGAAGTTGGTCCGTGAGACACGAACCAAGACGTAGGTAATAGTAACGAATGATTTTTTGTAGCAATAAAAGGAGGGGATATTTTACTTCACCAGACCGATTATGCGCCTATAAACGAAAATTGAAGCGAAGGATTTTAAAAAAAGGAGCGGGTTCAATTAATTCCTCCGGGGCATTTGGATCAATTCATAATAAGTTTGTACCCTATTCCCCGGATATTTACAATTTTTACATTGGAATCAGCTTCAAGTTTCTTCCGCAATTTTGAGATAAAGACATCCAGGGTTCTCCCTATGTAATCACCTTCATCTCCCCAGATAATTTTCAGGATATGCTCCCGCTCAATGGCTTTATTTTTATTCGTATAAAGTAAGAAAAGTAAGTCTGCTTCTTTACCCGAAAGCTCGGTTTTTTCATCTCCATAGCAAAGCGTCATCTGCCTTTTGTTGAACTGGTAATCTCCTATAATAATGATGTCCGGATTGTCCGGCGGCCCTGCCGCAGGGTTTGGTGTAAGTCTTTTCCTCCTGGAATAAACGAAAAAGCCAGCCAGGATGACCATGGAAATAATCAGTGAAGCGATAATAAGATAAGTACTTGTGTCCAAAGATGCGGCAGGCTGGCTTTTATCTAAAAGTGTTATAAAAAGAGCATAACAGGCCCTGGATGGTATTCTTGTTCCGCACGGAATTAAATCAAGACTGGTTGAATCCCTGATCTCATAACTATAGACCACCTCCTTTGTCTCACATTTCTCGACCTCTACGATATAGTTGCCTGTAATCCGGGTTTTCTTCACTACACTGTCAATCGTTGTAACCAGCTTTTCCGGAGTAAATAGAAAGTCGGATTCAAATGGAATTTTATAACGGCCCGCGTCTTTTTCAATTGGCAAGACCTGTGACCAGCTGTCACCCGAATTGAGCAGGACTTCATGCCCAATCATCCGCATTGATACCATGATGTGTTTTTCGTTCCCGTCCAACTGGGTATAACCCGGTGCAGCAAACAAAATACTATAGATGAAGATCAATACCGCTATCCTGAATTTTGCCGTTAACATGCTGTAAATCTAGCTATAGTACAGCCAGATGGAAGTTTTACATTCAATTTACATTAATTTACAATAGTTGACACCTGCCTAAGATATGCCTGTTTACTTTTAAATAAAACGGATATGTTCAAAATCAGCGTACATGCAATTTGCCTGGCCGGTTTAAGTTGCTGCTGGCTCCTCGCTTCCGGGCTCATCCAGCCTCGTTTTGCTCCGGTTGATGTTTCAATAAGCAGTGTTATCAAAACCGGGAAATTGTCTATTGTGCAAAAACTTAAGGAAATTGACCATTTGCCGGTTGCGGAACGGGTTGCGTTGTATTACAAGCTAAAAAAAGAAAGCCGGGATGCTTATGATTTTGAGAATGAGCAGGAAATTACCATGTACGGTTACTCGTTAATGTGGAACAATAAAGTGACCGATGCCCTGGAAATATTCAGGTTGATCGTGTCAGAATTCCCGGGTTCCTCCAATGCCTATGACAGCTTGGGAGAGGCATACCTGAAAGCCGGGAATAACGAGTTATCATTGGCTAACTATGAAAAATCGCTGAAGCTCAATCTCGATAACTTCAATGCAGAAGACCAGATTGAGCGCATTAAATACCCCAACAGGACACCTGAAAAACCTGCCAGTAAGTTCGTTAAAATTCTTACCCTAAATGAATACAAGGCGGACCTGGATCAATTGGGTAGAACCTTAACGAAGGTGCACCCTAACGCACTTAAATTTATCTCTAAGGAGGCATTCTGGAAAATAATTGAAGAGAAGAAAGCCCTGATCACCGATCATACAACTTACGGCGAATTCGCCTGGCATTGCAGTGAAATAATTGCGAGTATTGATTGTTCTCATACCAATATGGGAAGCTTTTATTATGAGAATGAAATGTTGCCAGTTTCATTAAGACTTCCACTGCAAACCCGGTGGGTGAACAATCAGTTATTTGTTATTGATCCATTGAACAATACAGGTAAAGTAAAGGTAAAGGACGAAATACTGAGTATAAATGGGAAAGACGTTTCTCAACTTGTAAATGATATTTACAAGCATATTTCCGCCCAGGGCTATATAAAAACCACCAAAAAACACTTTTTTAATAAATGGTCTACCGGCTTGATTTCATATGCACTCGGTTTTCCCGAGACTTATAAAATAGCCATTAAAGGAGTGAAAGACCCTGTTCTATTAAACAAGGCCGAAACCTTTAAAGATCCATACAGCGATGCGTCCATAAAAGGTTGTGACAACAACTTATGTTTTGAAATAACAGATGATAAAACGGCCATCCTGACTATTAGGTCGTTTAACTATTATCCATGGGATAATCTCGGGGTTTTTAAAGAATTCATTGACAAAAGTTTCAAGGAAATAAATAGAAAAGGCATTCTAAATCTTATTATAGATGTTCGTTTTAATGGGGGAGGTTCTCAGCAATCCAGTATTCATTTGCTGAGATACTTGGTTGACAAACCGTTCACTTATTATTCGAATTCTCAATTTAAAGGAAAGATCGAAAAAATAGATGGTGAAGAAGAGGTTGCTCCCTTTGCAGACCGGTTTAAAGGAAAAGTCTATTTTATGATAGATGGAAATGGAAATTCTACAACGGGACATTTCATGTCCCTGGTTAAGGTTTTGAACCTGGGGACTATTACAGGCGAAGAACTCGGGTCGAATCAATTTTGTTCGGCAGGGCAAACTATATGCAGACTTTCAAATACGAAATTGGAATATTATGTGGCAGACAATACACATGAATCGACAGCCACATCGCTTCCCGACGAAATCGGAATTTTACCGGATCATTATGTTACACAAAGCATCGATGAATATTTGGGCGGGATTGATGCTGTGAAAGTGTACACTATTAAACTAATTAAGAATAGAAATTAATTGTCAGGGGATAGAAGAAATCGTATTTCCAGGCGGGAACAGTAAGAGGTTGGTTCGTGAGACACGAACCAAGGCGTAAGGGAATAGGAGGAATCGTATTTCCAGGCGGGAACAGTAAGAGGTTGGTTCGTGAGACACGAACCAAGGCGTAAGAAGAAATCGTATTTCCAGGTGGGAACAGTTGATGATCTAACATCAATTCTTATAATTTTTGCGCCATGGTTCCTACGCCATGGTTCGTGTCTCACGAACCACATCAAGACATTATATTTCAGAAAAAAGTGATAATCCTGGTTTTTACTCCATTGATAGAATCCATGGGATTTTAGTTTTGGGAATGAGTAAGAAATTACTGGAATACCTCGTTAAGGATCCTTACAATTATAGATATTCGTCGGTGCGGTATTATGAAATGAAAAAAAAATTTTGGATTTTTGAAAGATTTCCGGGAAGAGTTTTAAAGAGGTTGGTTCGTGAGACACGAACCAAGGCGTAAGGAGATATTCCTTCTGTAGTAGGAATACAAATCGCGGAGGCTATGTTTCGTTTTCAAATAAACATCGAGTCCAACGGACTTGTAATAGTTAATAGTTGACCCGGCAGTTGAGGATTTTCATTTTAATTTATAAAAGGGGTAAGCCAGTTTGTAAGCCCTTTGTTCCTTCTCAAATACAAAGCGCCCTCCCAACTACTTGCTTACCCCTTTTTTCAAAATTATTGTTTTATAAAGCGAACCTCTTCCTGCCCCATACTGGTTTTTACTACCAGGATATATTGACCGGCAGCCAGCCCGCTAATGTCAACGTCTGCAGTGTTGCTTCCGTTTTGTAAGGACAGGCTTTTGGAAAGTTTCTGTTGTCCTGCATAATCAAAGATCTTCAGCGTTGCTTGTCCGCTTTGCCGCGCATAAAGCTGCCATGTAACGATATCCGTTGCCGGGCTAGGGTAGACCCGCAATACGATCCCCTTTCCCTTCACCTGCACAAATACGGTGGAAGAATACATGAAGTGACCATCTATGTCCATCATCTTTAAGCGGTAGTATAAGATGGAGGCAGCTAGCGAGGCGGCATTTGCATCGGTATAGGAATAGTATTGAGTGGCCGAAGAATTGCCCGAAGCGGCGACGGTCCCGATTTTACTAAAGCTTGTTCCATCCGCGCTTCTTTCTATTTCAAAACGAGAGGTATTGGTTTCCGATGTTGTTTCCCAACTCAGCAGGGCCTGGTTATCCGATAAGCGGGCCTTAAAGGAAGTGTACCGCAATGGAAGCGTGGCACCGGTGGAGAACACCGCGAGGCTTCTACCTATGTTGTTGCCCATTTTGGTAAAGGATCCACCCACATATAGCGCGCTGGTACCAGCGGCTAATGCACTCACTACGCCGCCGGCATCAGGGTTCCAGGTAGCGGGGCTGCCGGTGCTGGCATCAAGGGCTGCCAGCCTGTTGCGGGCCTGGCCGCCTATTGTGCTAAACCCACCGCCTACATACACCGTGCTGCCACTAACGGCCAACGTAGTCGCTGTGGAGTTGGCATTAGGGTCCCAGGCGGTAAGGCTGTTATCCGTGGCATCAAGGGCCGCCAGCCTGTTGCGGGTCACGCCGCCAATGCTGGTAAAGGCCCCACCTATATACACTATGCTGCCACTAACGGCCAACGCACTAACGATGCCGCTGGCGTTAGGATTCCAGGTGCTAAGGCTTCCATCTGTGGCATCAAACACCGCCAGCCTGTTGCGGGGCTGGCCACCCATGGTGGTAAAAGATCCACCGGCATACACCGTGCTGCTGTTGATGGCCAATGCACTGACCGGGTTATTGGCATCCGGATTCCAGGCTGTGAGGCTTCCGCCTGCGGCAGCAAAGGCTGCCAGCCTGTTGCGGGGCTGACCACCCATGGTGGTAAAAGATCCACCGGCATACACCGTGCTGCCGTTGATGGCCAATGCACTGACCGGGTTGTTGGCATCGGGGTTCCAGGTGGTAAGGCTTCCGTCTGTGACATCAAACGCTGCCAGCCTGTTGCGGGTCACGCCGCCAATGCTGGTAAAACTCCCGCCTGCATACACCGTGCCACCGCTAGTGGCTAATGCGCTCACGGTGTTGTCGGCGTCAGGGTTCCAGGTGGTAAGGCTTCCGGTGCTGGCATTAAAGGCTGCCAGCCTATTGCGGGTCTGGCCGCCTATGATGGTAAACGTTCCGGCCGCATACACCGTGCTGCCGCTAACGGACAGCGCATTAACGGTGTTGTTGGAATTAGGGTTCCAGGTGGTAAGGCTTCCATTAGTGGCATCAAACGCTGCCAGCCTGTTGCGCGCCTGGCCGCCCATAAGGATAAAATTCCCGCCCACATACACGGTGCTGCCGCTAGTGGCCAACGCAGTAACGGTGCTGTTGGGATCAGGGTTCCAGGTGGTAAGGCTTCCATTTGTGGCATCAACCGCTGCCAGCCTGTTGCGGAGCACGCCGCCTATGCTGGTAAAGACACCACCCACATACACCGTGCTTCCGCTAATGGCCAAGACAGCAACGGCATTGTTGGCATTAGGGTTCCAGGTAGTAAGGCTTCCTGCGGCATTAAACGCTGCCAATGCGTTGCGCGTCACTCCGCCTATGGTGGTAAAATCTCCGCCTGCATAGACTGTGCTGCCGTTGATGGCCAATGTCCTGACCGCGCCGTTGGCATCAGGATTCCAGGTGCTGGGGCTGCCGGTGCTGGCATCGACGGCGGCAAGCCTGTTGCGGGCCTGGCCGCCCATAGTTGTAAAATCCCCGCCCACATACACCGTGCTGCCGCTAAGGGCGAGTGTCCAGACAAAGCCGTTGGTATTAGGGTCCCAGGCGGCAAGGCTTCCATCTGTGGCATCAACCGCTGCCAGCCTGTTGCGCGCCTGGCCGCCCATGGTGGTAAAAAGTCCGCCTGCATACACCGTATTGCCGCTAACGGCCAGCGCATAAACGGCGTTGCCGGGATTGGGGTTCCAGGCGGCAACGCTGCCGTCCGCATTGATGCGCGCCAGGTACGCCCTGGACTGTCCCCCAACGTGAGTAAACGAGCCGCCTATATACCAGCCCCCGCTCCCGTCCGGGATACAGGCATTAAGTGTACCGTCTGGGTTTGCAAACGCCAGGTCCGGGGCTCCTGTCGCCTTGTCCAGCGCGGCGCCATTGGCAACGTTCGGCCCAACCTCGGAAAAGGCGCCCCCTATATAAACCGTATTGCCGTCCTGCACTATGGCATTCACGTTCCCATTGGTTACGTACCATTCTCGCTGAAGCGACTGTGCATCTACCGTTTGAAATACCGGGAATACGAACAGGCTTACCATAAAAAAAAGAAAGAGAGTTCTTCGCATAAGTAGTTTTGATTGAGATTAATGTGGACTGCGGTAAACCTAGTTCATTTTGGAAAGGCTTGCAAATTTCGGTGGGTGCGGGGCAGCGTGATGTATGGTGGGTGGGAAGTGTTACTAGCTAGATCGAGAGGGAAGAGGCGAGAGGCTTGGAAGGAGAATGCTTATACATCGGGGGTAATATTCCTTTCTATAATAAGTATACAAATCGCGGGGGTTATGTTTAGTTTAAACTAAACATCAAACCCAATGGGATTGTCCACTTTGCTATTGGGCAATTCCGACTTTCGCCAGTCATTGATGGTCTGCCGGCTTACTTTAAAAATCTTCTCAACATCTTTAGAAGATAGAAAGGGGGAATCCTCGTCTGAATAGTAGTTTTTAACCAGGGTGATTGTTGTCAGTATTTGCCTGATCTTCTGGTCAATCAGGTTTTCAAATAACCTGATCAGCTCGCCTAGAACGAAATTGCGTTAATTTCGGAGTTAGTGGCCATCAATTCAGATACGTATCATTCAGCCAAATCTTATAATGGAGGCGACATATTAAATAGAACGATAATCACCGAAATCAAACTCAATAAAATGATGCGCAAGTAAAACTATTGGCAGATATTACTTGACATACTCATAAACGTCAGCAGACAAACTGAAAAAGATAAAATCGAACTGTGTAAAAATTCGATAGATCCAAAAGAGCCGGAAATGGTTTTACCATTTTCTCTATTGGTGGTATGAAATGTTATCACGCCTGGTTGGGTGGCGCGTGCAATTTCTTTTTATCGTTTGAAATTACCTCCGAAGGGCAGGAAGTTCTCAAAATAACCAACCTGTTATTCCCGTGCGCGTTTTTCATCACTACGAACCCCTCCACATAAATAATTCGAAATGTTTTTTCAAAATAGACTTTGAAATACAAAGTACTTCAATTAGCTTTGTATTTCAAAGTGCTTTGTATTTGTAATATATAAAGAAAAAATCAAGACTATGAACAGTAAAATATTAATTGGGACAATAATGACGCTGGCACTGTTTACCACAGCACACGCACAGACGCTGGACAAAGCCAAACTCGATCAGTTTTTCGACCGGCTCGCCGAAAAGAATAAGGCGATGGGGAGTCTCGCCATCATCAAAGACGGCAAGGTTCTTTACACCCGCGCCATCGGCTACAGCCAGATCAGCGACACCGAAAAGAAACCTTTGACCGTGGCGAACAGGTTCCGGATCGGTTCGATCACCAAAACGTTCACGGCCACGATGATCCTGCAACTAGTCGATGAAGGAAAATTGAAGCTGACCGACACGCTCAATAAATTCTTGCTACAGGTGCCGAATGCCAATAAAATTACTATCCTGCAAATACTCTCGCATCGAAGCGGCATCCCTAACGTAAGCCGCGAACAGAATGCGCAGGGAAACGTGAAGACGGTCCCGATGACGAAGGAAGAACACCTCGCCCTTATCGCCAAAGCCACGCCCGATTTCGAGCCGGATACAAAGTCTCTTTACAGCAACTCCGGCTATTTCATTTTGGGTCTTATCATTGAAAAGGTAACCGGCAAATCCTACGAGGCAGTCCTCCAGGAAAAAATCGCCGCGAAAATCGGGCTCAGGGACACCTACATCGCCACCGGAAACATTGATGTGAACAACAATGAATCTCTTACTTATTTTATGGTCCCCGGTGGCGACTGGAAGCAGGTACCCGAAACCCATCCAAGCCTCCTCTTCGGCGCAGGCGCGATTGTTTCGACACCGAACGACCTGGCTAAATTCATCCAGGCGCTGTTCGACGGGAAGATCTTATCAAAGGAGAGCCTCGATCAGATGAAAACGATGAGGGATGGCGAGGGGTTGGGAATGGTGACATTTGACTTCGCTGGTAAGACCTTCTACGGGCACACGGGCGGAGCCGACAATTACGGAGCGTGGCTGGCTTACCTGCCGGAAGAAAAACTGGCCATCGCCTACACTGCGAACGCGAAGGTTTACCCGGTAAAGGACATTGTCGGCGGCGTTGTGGACATTTACTACAACAGGCCGTTTCAGATTCCCTCCTTCGAATCCGTCGCCATCAGCCCGGACGTGCTGGACAAATACGTCGGGGTTTATTCGACGCCCGGAGCTCCCGTTAAATTTACGATCACCAGGGAAGGCACCACACTTTACGCGAAACCACCCGGAGAGCAAACAGCTGTCCCACTCGAGGCGACAGCGCAGGATAAATTCAAGATCGATAACGGCACCCCTACGGGCGTCGTTTTTGAATTCGACGCCGCGAAAAACCAGATGACGATAAAACGGCAGGGAGGGGAGAGGGTTTTCAAGAAAGAAAACTAACCGGATGTATCTAGAGACTATTTATAACTTATAGAAGTAAAATTACATGGCAGGGACAACAATGTAAAAACGCAATCAACCAATCTCGTAAAGCAAACAGGTATAATTATTGGTTTGTCTTAGGTCTAACTGGTTTTCTCTTGCTGCCCAGTTCTAGAAATAAAAAATAGATAATTTATGAATGACGCTTCGACTAAAGTTCCTTCCACTGATTCCCGGGGAGAAGCGGCCGCTCATTATGATCAATTTTTCGGTCCCTTATACTTTGAACCATATGCCATAGAGGTTGCAAGACGAATTGACCCCGCCCCGGTCTCTATTGTACTTGAAATTGCTGCCGGAACAGGCCGTGTTACCCGCCATATCCGGGAACGTATTCCACCCCCGGTAAAACTAATCGCTTCAGACATCAGCGAGGATATGTTGGCCTTAGCTAAAGAGAAATTAAGCCATCTTGATATTGACTGGCAAAATATAGATGCCCAACAACTTCCTTTTAGCGACAATAGTATCGACCTGGTTGTTTGTTGCTTCGGGTATATGTTTGTTCCTGACAGGCCGAAAGCATTTGCAGAGGCATACCGGGTACTAAAACCGGGTGGCCATTTTCTATTTACAACCTGGGATAAGTTGGAGAATAACGCTGCGTCCTATGCTTCCAGGTCTATAGCCAAGAAATATTTGGAAGCGCCGTTGCCTGAGTCATATGATCTTTCGACCTCGATGAGTGATGAGACTGTCATAACACCATTATTACAGGATGCCGGGTTTGAAAAAATGTCAATTGAAAAAGTGGGCCTTTCTTTCGTCAGTCCAACCGCAAAGGAAGCTGCATATGGCCTCGTGGCGGGGGGACTTTATGAGGAGATCAAAAAGCGTAACCCTGCCTGGATAGACGAGATAAAGATTAAGGTGGAAAAAAAACTTGCTGAAAAATTCGGAGCTGCTCCCATGATCGCTCCAATGAGTGCGGTGATCAGTCAGGCGTGGAAATAATGAGGACATGGCACGACTACGTTTGAAAGAAAATTGGAAGCAGTTTAATTTTCTGGTAATTAAATAAATTGCATTTGCGCCGCTATCCTGATAAGCGAGGCAGTATTCTTTGCTTCCAGTTTTGCCAATAGATTTTTCCGGTGCGTATCCACGGTAGTAACACTGATGAATAATTTCTTAGCGATCTCCGCATTGGTCATTCCACCCGCAATCAATCCCAATACTTCTTTTTCACGGCGTGTTAAAAGAATAGCGGCAGCATCCTGCTTTCTCAACGTATGAGAGGCTTCTTCGCTTAAGTAAGTTTTTCCCTTGATAGCTGTTTCAATGGACTCCATCAATTCTTTCTGCGTGGCATTTTTTAAAACATAACCCGATGCTCCATTGCCCATCATCTTCTGAATAAAGCTTTGCTGGTTAAAGGTGCTGAGCCCGATCACGAAAATAGAAGGATATTTTTCTTTTACTTCCTTGCAAAGATCGATCCCGCTTTTGTCAGGAAGATTAATATCCATTAGTATCACATCCGGTTGCTGCTCTTTTAAAAAGGCCAGGCAGGAGGCGGCATTCATGGCATGACCGACCCATTCAATACCCTTTTCATTCTGTAACAATGACCGGATGCCTTCTACCACCATATAGTGATCATCAACTATAAATATCCTTGTCGCCATGCATGGAATTTAACTGCCCTAAAATTACTCTGCGTCCTTTATTTCTATTAGCACTGATGTTCCTTTTCCGGGCTCCGACTGTACGTCTACTTTTCCTTTGAGATACTCCACGCGACTTTCAATATTGCCCCATCCCATTCCCTTAGTGCCCTTTAAGAGCGTCGTATCAAATCCCTTTCCATCATCCTCCACGGTAATGGAGATGTCGCCATTGGTTTTACTTATCTGGACTATCGCAGTTTCTGCGGCGGCATGCTTTATCGAATTATTGATCAGCTCCTGCACGATCCGGTAAATGGTGATGGCCATTGTTTGTTCGATGGCGGTATTTTCCATGCCAATTGACTGGTAAGTCACCCGCAATGCGCCGGATTGATTGATATCGTTGCAAAAATCCTTTAATGCCGTATCCAGTCCAAATTTCACAAGAGCTTCCGGCATCATGTTGTGTGCCACCCGCCGCATTTCCTTAATGGAGCTGTCCAGCATATCCATACTGCGTTCAAATGCCTGGTGATTATCAGGCGTCATAACGAGGTTTCCTTTCATATTCTGAAATGAATGTTTAATGCCCGACAACATGCCCCCCAATCCATCGTGAAGGTCTTTTGCCAGGCGGGTTCGTTCCTGTTCTTCACCTTTTAATACAGCCTCTGTTGCTGTCAATTGTTTCTCGGTTTCCAGTTCGCTGATCCGTTGCTGTTGCAGTTTTCGTTTATGCTCATAGTTGCGATACGCCAGGAGGGAGATGACCAGCAGGGCGCCTGCGCTCCCGAGCAAGATATAGTTCAGCGTGTTCTTTTGCTTTATTTTGACTTCCTGCAATTTCAATTGGTTATCCTTTTTCTCCGTTTCGTATTTTGTTTCCAGTTCTATTGCATATTCAGATAATTCCTGTTGCTGTAGAGATTGAGATAAGGCATCCGATTTTTGATCATAGAAATTGACAGATACAAAATCATGTTGCGCAGATTTTATTGTTGAAAGCGTGGTGTACATGATCAGGAGCGGATCTACAATAGAATCCTTTTCGGCAATTTGCATCCCTTCCAAAAGATGGCTTTCGGCCTCCTGGAAATTATTGTTAAGGATATTTCATACCCGGTTGATGATGTATTGAAAGCATTTTAGCTTGATATCTGTCTTTGGGTTGTTTTCAAAATAGGTATTCAGCGCGGCTGTTGTTTTTCCCAATTCAGCTTTGTCGCCCAACGCATAATAGGAAGTAGCAAGGTTGATAAGAGCCCTTACGATCGACCGTTTCCTGTTTACTTTATTTGCAATTTCCAGTTGCTTGCTAAATAACCCGATGGCCTTTTCATGGTTGCCGCCCCGGTGGTAGCACAATGCGGTGTTATTAAGAGCTGTGAGCAGACCACTCGTATCCTTATATTTTTCGCCGGCAGCTATACCCAGTTTTCCATATTCTATAGCCTTATCATTCTGGTTGAGGTCCAGGTACAACCAGCTCAGGTTAGCATAATTGGTTGCAATATTTACAGTGTCTTTAATTTCTTCCGTAAGCCTCAATGAATACACTCCGTATTTTACTGCGGAATCGTTCATTCTCAGGTTATGATAGATATTAAACAGGGCCCGGTAGGAGAGAGCTTCCTGGAACCGATTCTTTTGTTGTTTTGCTACTGCAATGGAGCGCAAACAATAATCAAGTGCAGGCCCGTAGACTGCCTGGGCATGATAGATCTTCACGAATTCATGAAAGCAGCGGTGCTCATATTGATGGGCGCCGACTTTTGAAATGAGTCTTTCGCATTCATTGTTATAATACAATGCGGAGTCGAAATCATTTGCAGAGAAATATTCTTTCTCGATACTTAATAACAGGCTTACCTTATTGGTATCCTCCTGTGCATGAGCAAGAAGCTTTAACAGGCTGTCGAGACCATTGGTTTGCTGGCTTCCCGCGAAAAAAGGCAGCCAAAAACAAATATGTATAGCAATGAGCTTTCTCATACAGGAAAATAAGCTTTTGCGACCATTTTACAAATAAAGCGCAATGCAACGCGGTTGTTCTCCCCTTTTTCCATGATTTTTTCTCTTTCCTGAAATATCCTGTTTTTACAGGATGTGCAGTAGCTGTTTGTATGTTCATCTTTACACCATCACTATTGCTTATTTAAATACACCACCATGAGAAAATTATTATCCTTTTTGCTACTTATAACCTTTTCAGTTACTGCAGCACAGGCGCAAATACGAGTTAAGGATCAGAAGATTAAGCTGCAAACTCCGGTGAAAACTATTGATCCCGCACCGGTGGAATCCAAGACGCCGCCGCCGGCAGCGCCGCCATCCCCAGTCAACAAGAGCTCCAATACCGGCAACCAAAGCATCCCTGTGTATTCGTTGACCTCTGTGAGAATTAGTATCAGGACAGGAAATGACAATAAGGAGTTTCCTTCAGAGGTCGGCGTTTCGCTTTGGCTTAAAAACCAGGCGGGATACGATTACACCAAAAATTGTCTTTTCCTGGTAAACAAATTGAAGAATGAAATGAGGATAAATTCCAGTACCGAGTTTGGCTTGGGTAAGTATGATGTCAGCACTGAAAAATTTACACTTTACGCATTGCAAAGGGATGGCCTGAAGCTAACGATAGAGTACATACCTAATTTTTTTATGGATGCCTGGAAGATCGAAGGCATAGTGCTCACCCTCGAATTCAGGGATCAGAATGGCAATCTGCATCCAACCCTGGGCACAAAGGCCATAGCATTCAATGACGCGTACGGGTTCCTAAATGGCGAGTATAGGGCCATGGTCTGTCTTGCAGACAACAACCTCAATTCTCTTACTTCATCGATTGTAAAATAGCGCATTCAATATTTCCCGAATGTCCATATAGGCTAACCGAAAAAATACTAAAATGAGAAAATATCTTTTAACATCCGTTATATTGTTTGCGGCAGCAATTGTATTTGCACAACCCGGTAAAAAAACGACTGAAAAGGAAAAGGCCCCCACGCAGAAGGAAATGGGGGATATGATGAAGGAAATGCAGGCAGCCATGGATGACATGAGCCCGGAGGATAAAAGGATGATGGACAGCATGGGTATTAAAATGCCGGACACAAAGAATATCCAGAAAACAATGGCGGGAGTGACGGATGCCCAATTGCAAAAGGCTTTCGACGACGAGAACCGGATTGTCCCGCAAAGAGATGCGGCAAGAATAGACGCCGCATTGGCAGTAACGCTTTCTGCTGCTGGAATGAACGCCTACATCGATAGAACACACCAGGCAGTATCAGCCAAATTATCTGCGGCTGCAAGATCAAAAGGGCCTGAAGTGCGGCAACAAATCCTAAAACTCCGATCTTCTGTTGCAAATGCGGCGGTGGGTCTATGGATAGATGGCAAACCGACACTGGCACTATACCTGATGGGAGAGGCTTGCAAAGCGAACCCGGCAGATCCCAATAATCTGAACAACTATGCATCGTTCTTAACAATGTGCGGCGCCGAGCAAATGGCATTGCCGATTTTGATTAATCTTAGTAAGCGGTATCCAAAGAATAGCAGCATCCTGAATAATATAGCCCAGGCATGGCTTGGATTGGGGGATATTGCCAGGGCGGAGAAATATGCTGACAGTACCCTTCGCATTTATGCCTATCATCCGCAGGCGAATATGGCCAAATGCCTGATTGAAGAAAGTAAAGGCAATATACCTGCAGCTATTGCCGCCGCAAAAAAAGGCATCGGCAAATCGTACAGTACTGAAAAGGAGAACAAGTTAAAAAAATTAGGATACGATCTAAAAAGTGAAGACATTGAATGGGACCTACCCATGCCGCAGGACGCAATGGGATTAGGGAAATTTACCTGGCCCGATTATCCTTTGGAGGTCGCACAGACAAAATCACTGGAAAAGGAATGGATGGACTTCAAAGCGGAATGCCAGGAGAAAATTAATGAGTTGAATGAAAAACAACGGGGACTTGAAAAGGCCTGGTTGGATATAAATGCCATACGGACCCAAAATGTTTTACGGGAAGGACAAAAGGGCCACTATGTGCAATTAGTACCTGGCTATGCAGCTAAGGCCGTGAGGAAATTAGGGCCTGGGATTAATGATGTAAACGGGAATATGTCGTTTGTATTTGCTAAGGAGCTGGAACCGGTCGTAAAGGCATTGGCGAATGCGGGTGAACTTGAAGGGCTGTTATCTAAGCGGCAGGGGGTGCTGGACAAGAAGTATGAAGATAAGATCGGCGAGGGAAAGGAGAATAATTTCGAGGCAATATGCAAGGATGAGAATGGAACTCGGACGGAGTTTTTGAAAGAGGCCAATGGGGATTTGCAGGGCGCGTACAGGCAATACCTCAGCTATGTACGCCGCAGGACAAGCGATCTTCTGTATTATTACCAGTACACAATGTGGCCCGAGCAGTTTGAGCTGGCTAAAGTAAATGCGCAGATTGCCTGGCTGACCCAAATAAAAGACCAGCGGGTATATTTTAAACCTGAAAGCAGCTGGTGCCCTGCCATACCTAAAACAAAAACGCCGGGCGCCTTACAAAACTTTGATGATGTGGCCTGCCAATATGTGAGTACAATGGACCTTGGCGTATATAAGATCACATCGAGCTGTAGCAACCTGGTTGGCGAGTTTGATTTTGGCGGAGTAAAAATCGATATGTCAGACAATGTAGAGACGGGCCGATTCTCTGGTTCGGCTATGGTGGGTATCAGCAAAGGTTTTGAAGGCCCGGCAGGAACCGAATTGGAGGCGAGCGCCATGGCCCTGGTGGAGTGGGACAACTCAGGTATCACTGATGTGGGCGCCATAGTGGGAGCGGAGGGTAAGGTGGCGGGTGTAACAGTGGCTGGAGTTGATGTGAAGGCAACCGTTAACAGCGGCGTAAGCAGAACGGGCAAAGTAATATTGCAGGGTATGAAATGATCTTCTTCAAATAACTGAATAAATGAAATACTTAATTATCCCTGCCGTGCTATGTCTTTCAATGAAGGCTTTCACACAGGAGTGCAGCAAGGAATTGCTGAAGGAAAAGGCCGGTACCTGGAAGGCCGGACAGCAGGGCTCTATCAAAAATGTAAGTGCTGCAGACCTGCCAAGGGAAAGATCGGTAATTGCCAGTATTCACAAAATGGTGTCGACCCACTACACGCCCAAAGGATGCCAGGTTTCTTATAGCACCGTGTTTGGTAAATATCCAGCCGCGGGCCAAACCTGGATAGCCGACCCCTATTATTATTCGATGTATATACTCCGGTATTTATGCGACCAGCAGAGCACAGACAGGACGAAATACTATGTTGACCACGCTACTCCAACAACGGTTAATATAACAGCTAATGCAATTTTCTCTTTAAATACGCTGAATGCGGCAGACCTGGGAGATGATCCAAGAGGGTATCTGAAATTGAAACAGAAGCCAATAAAGAAAGATGGCGCCTGGTTCATGGGTGAAGAAGTGGTAGGGGACTACGGTACGGCATCTGAAGTAAAAGAATACAGGTGGCTGATAACATACAATGACACACTTCCTTTTTATTATGTAAGCCGGAAGGAATACCTGTTGATACAACGGAAAAGGCTGGAGCAGGATTTAATAAACAGTCCGGGCGAAAAGGCATACATCAATAAGTACCTGGATAACATCACCGAATATTTAAATAAGCCCGAAGCCGAATTGAACAGGCCGGCAATATGCAGTTGGAATGACGAGCAACGGTTTGAAAAATTTGTGGAAGAAGGAAGTCGCGGCTCCTTTATTGCCATAAGGCCAAACCCCGCCTACTTCAGGAAAAAGCTGCCTCTGTCAGCCCCGCAGTTTTTTTCAGTGGTGTACAAGATATCAAAAGGGGATGCTGTATTTGAAGAGAACATGAACGCCATAAAAAACGCAGTTGATTTTGAGAAGCTGAAGGATATGCTGGGAAAATAACCTGTAAAAAATGAAGCAACCAAAATGAAAATCGGTTTCCTCCTTGCTATGCAATTGCTGATCCCCCGGCGCAAAATGGGAATGAGAAGAGTAATTGAGGAATATCCCTGTTTTGCCGGGCATGGAACCATTTCTACAGGAATAATTTTCAGATAAAAGATAATCATGAAAAAGGCAGTTCTTCTCTTTTTCTTCTGTGTTTCAGTGTCGGTATCATTTGCACAAAAGCAGACATTTGACCTTGCTACTTATACTCCGCCTAAGGGCTGGAAGAAGTTACCTGGCGAAAGCGCTGTCCAGTTTGTAAAGGAGGATACCGCAAAGGACACTTACTGCCTGATTACACTGTATAAGGCAATGCCGGCTACTGCCAACCCGAAAGAGAATTTTGATATGGCATGGACATCCCTGGTAAAAGAAATGGTAAAAGTCTCCGCGGCGCCGGAAATGCAGGCTGCGTCCACAGAAAATCAATGGGAGACTCTAAGTGGCTATGCCCCATTTGTGAAAGATGACAATAAGGGAGTCGTTGTACTGGTAACTTCCACCGGTTTCAATAAAATGATGAACCTTACCCTGCTTACCAATACCGACGTGTATGAAAAGGAGATAGCTGCTTTTCTGGAGTCGGTTGATTTAAAGAAGCCGGAGGCAACGGCTGATAATAATGCTACTAACACGGCTATCATTGGCACCTGGGGATCATCTGCGAGCGACAACTCAAGCTTCAGAATGAAAAACGGCGTTATGAATTACATCCGCCGTCAATACACTTTTAACGCTGACGGTAGTTATAGTTTTGTCAGTAAAGCCTTCGATCCACTGATGGATAAGATATTTTTGGGAAAGGAAACCGGCACTTACCAGGTTAGTGGAAATATGATTTCCATTAATCCTAAGAAATCTGTACTGGACGCCTGGAGCAAGAAAGACGGGACAGATGATTGGGGCAAACAGGTCAATACGCAGGACATACCGTTGGAAAAGGCAACGTATCAATTCACCAGGCATTACTTTTCGGGCATACAAACCTGGAACCTGGTATTGCAGGCGGATAGGGCAACAAAACGGGATGGTCCTTACAGTAGCAGTGATGTCTTCAAAAATGCCTGGTATTATGGGCCGCTGTCGGCAAACAATCCGCAAATAAAACTACCCGGCAGTGCATCGGTAATAAAAGAGGAAGTGCAAAAACAGCCCGAGCCCGTTTCACAGGGTTTCTCATTTTCCACTACTAATTTTGATGATGGCTGGACAAGCATTGTACAGGAAGATTGGGTCCAGGTAACGAGGAAGAATATTAAGGCGCTGATCCATTATCCAAATAAGAAAGCAGATGCATACAATCCTGTTATATTGGAGGGGTTGAAAAATGCCTGGAACGTTTTAGTGGCGCCAAGGTACAGCAGTGCAACCAATATGGAATTCCGGTCAGCGTCGGGATGGGAAGCCATCGAGTTTGCCGAAGCGAATATGGTTGAAAGAGTTACAGGCAAGACAGTGTATGTGGTATTGTTTAAGAAGAATTTTTCCACGGGAAGCGGGAAATATATTGAGTTCATCACACCTGATAAGGCAACATTCGTGCAGGAGTTTGGCAGTTATGAGAACGCGGCTGCAAATTTCGGGACGGGTTCTGGCTGGGATAAAATGGCGGCAATGGCTAATTACAACAAGTTCGCCGTTGCCGCTGCCGATCTCAAAGGAAAATGGACCAGCAATTTTACAGGCATGACGCAATACGTAAATGCATATACCGGCGCCAGTGCGGGCGCCGATACACATGCGTCCAACGAAAGTTTTGAATTTGGTGCAGGCAATACCTACAAGTGGGATCTTGGAGTGGCCAGCGGCTTCGTGGGGAATATAAAGTTTCAAAGCGCGAAGTCAAGTGGTAAGTTTTCTGTTCTCAATAACTGGCAGGTCAGTTTTTCAGATATTGAAGGCAAGCCCAGAACTTACAATGTGCAATTCACCTGTATTAAAGGTGCAAGAGTGTTATGGATTGGCGATACGGGATTTGGGAAGAAAGAATGACATGAAATGTGATGGTGGAGACTTAATCAATCGTGAGTCGTGAAACGTGAGTCGTGAGTCGTCAATCGTGAATACAGCATTCTACTATCGGAATATTCGAATCGATTAGAGTGTCTCAATTCACGATTGACGACTCACGACTCACGACTCACGTTTCACGACTCACGATTCACGTTACCCACACTATCAGCGGCGTTTTCGTATTGATAATTAAATTCTTTCGATCTTACAGATATAACAACATGCTTGTGCGTTTCGTGCATGCAAAAAATTAATTTCCGGGTGCTCCTCAAATATTTCAGCGATCAGGTCATCCACATCATTATCGCCAACCAGTCTTGTAAATATCATTTGTTGATCGCTCGAATATCCAATCAATGATAATGGAAAACTTTTTTTATCTGCTTTGATTTCTGGTGGAAACCTGTAGATATCTTTATATTCCTCTACATTTTCTTTGTTGATAAATATTGGACCTGGCTGATTAAAGGCATTGTCAACCTGAAATGGCGTATGACTGATCAATAACCTTCTCTCTACCCCCTTCTTAAAAGCCTTTAAAGAGACGCGGCACGGGCCATACCCGGTAGCTATTTGCTCTACAACAGCGTGATTAAAATTATCTTTCCCCTTTTCCTTGATTTGTTCGGCATATTCCCGTGACAAAGGAACAATCTTAAAATTTTTCATTGTATTTGTTTAAGAATGTAAATATCTGTTCAATCAAGGCGACTGAAAACCCGAAACTTGCTTTTTTATAGTGCGCCGTCGATTCACGGCTTATTTTTCAATCAAATATTTCCTGCAAGCGCCGCCATGCACCCATGATTCTGGGTAATGCCAGCGGAAGGAAAAGAGAAATTGAAGAAGAATGGGGTCGCGATTATCTCAGATATTATTCACTGTAATGAATATAAGGCTGAATTTCTGAGGCTAGGAATGTCTGCCTGGAAAATCGGCACGTTCTATCTTAATACGTTTCAGCCTTTGACCACAAATTAAAGCCGTTCTTCCGGGTTGCCAAAAGATATGAGGACATTCATACCCAGGAGTGACGATGGGGGAAATTCAACCACGATTATTCTATGGAAATCTGCATAGAACTCCGTTGAGATAAATATTTACAAGTGTAGCCTGGAAACAGCTTTTTCTTTGCAAATGAAATTCAGGATTTTATTTGGGTACTCCGCGCGGAAATTGTTCTTTTTTTGCTTTTTTGAATTGTTGTTTGATTCAGGCACGATTTTTTGGTGTATACCTGTAAGAAGTTTCTTGCAGGAGGTGGTCTGGTAAAACAGATCTGAGAACATACTCCAACAACTTGATCTGGGTAATGCCAGCGGAAGGAAAAGAGAAACAACGAGGGCTTCGGGTAACACCGGAGCCTTTTTTATGTTTAAAGACGGAGTGGAAAGTCAAAAAAGTAAAAAGTAAAAAGTAAAAAGTCAAAAATCCTCCCCAGGGGCGTCTGATTTGGTTGTGGGACTTTGAACACTGAATCTTTACTGACCGAGGCCTGGATAGTTAGGGCAAGATGGGGAGATATTTCAGGTATAAAAATTGAGTTTGAATGAGGCCTTAAACATTTTGTTATATGCGATATCATGTGATTGCAATAGATTACGAGGAACACTTGCGTGGCACGAAAAGGTATCATCGCAGACTATCGATGCGCTACGGCAGGTAAAAGAGACGGGTAGGAAATTGGTACTTGTCACAGGGAGGGAACTGGCAGATCTTGAAAGAGTATTCCCGGAATACAAGGTGTTTGATTATATCGTTGCGGAAAATGGGGCACTTATTCATTTTGTGGAAACCGGAGTCGAGGAACTGCTCGGGCAGCGGCCTTCGGAGAATTTTATCACTGAATTGAAGAATAGGGGAGTGCATCCTCTTTCGGTGGGTAGAGTGATTGTCGCAACACGGGAGCCCCATGAAAAGACCGTTTTGGATGTAATAAAGCAATCGGGCATTGAACTACAGATGATCTTTAACAAAGGCGCGGTTATGATCTTACCTTCCGGCATCAATAAGGCAACGGGGTTACAGGCATTGTTGAAGATGCGGCACCTCTCCATACACAATACAATTGCAATAGGCGATGCTGAAAATGATAGCGCGATGCTTGAAATAGCGGAATATTCGGTTGCCGTAAACAATGCATTGCCGGCGCTGAAAGAGAGAGCCGATTTTGTAACAATAGCAGATGCCGGTGATGGCGTAAGGGAATTGCTTTTAAAGGTCGTTGAAGATGAACATGCGGAAGTAAGTGACCGGCTAGCCAGGCATTATCTTCATCTGGGTACGATGGAAGATCAGCAGGATTTTACAATCAGTCCTTACAGGCCGGGTATTCTTTTGGGAGGAGTTAGTGAAGGAGGAAAATCGACTTTTGGCACTTCCATTGCGGAGAGCCTGGCGTCAGCCGGTTACCAGTTTTGTTTAATTGATCCTGAAGGGGATTATCTTGAATTGCCGGACACGGTAGTTCTTGGAAATAATATTACTTTACCCTTGCCTGGAGAGATTGTAGAGTTGCTGAAAAATACTCAGCAAAATCTCGTGGTATGCCTGTTATCGATCCCGCAAGCGGACCGGCCGGTTTTTTTTAGCCATTTGTTTGCGGCCTTACTGAACCTGCGGAGGGAGTACGGCCATCCGCATTGGTTATTGATGGATGAGGCGCATCATTTGATACCCGCTCATGTTGTTGTACCGAAAGATATTCTTTCCGGCGGCCTTACCAATTTCATATTGATCAGCACGTCGCCTCACGCGTTGAACCCTGCATTGCTTTCCCAGGTAGGAATGGTCATAACAATAGGGAATAATAAGAAGTATGTGATAGAGCAGTTTTGTGTGATCAGGAAATGCGCTGTTCCCGGAAAGATCCCTGATTTGTCTGTTGGTGAAGCGAGCGTATGGGATATTGGCGGGGGGAAGGACCCCTATATGATCCATTATAAATTGCCCGGCCAGTTGCAGCACCGGCATAAAAGGAAGTATGCAATTGGGGATATGGCTGAAAACAGTTTTATTTTTACCGGTCCGCAAAACAAAATGCACCTGAAGGCAAACAGCCTGATGATGTTTGTGCAATTGGCCGAGGGTATCGATGATGATACCTGGCTATACCATCTCAAGAGAAATGATTATAAGAATTGGGCAGCTGATTGCATACACGATCAATCTTTGGTAGATGCAGTTAAGGAAGCAGGAAGGCGGTACCCTGATGTGTATGGGTCGAAAAAAATAATACTTGGGTATATCAAGAAAGAATACACTGCTTAATAACGAATCTTTCGTGGCTATTGATCCGAATCTAAAAAAAGAAATGAGGAATAGAGAACAGAGCCTCCTGATTTAGTAATGCGTCAAGATGGTAGTGGTCAAAATGAAACTCTGCCGCAAATGCCCCCTGAAACTGTCGTAATGCCACAGTACCGGATCGAAATAGTTGGAATAGCTTTGTGCTATCAGATTGAGATCATTCATAACAATTAAAAAAACAGACAATGGCACAAATTCTTGCTTATTTGAAATTCGATGGTAATTGCCGGGAGGCAATGACTTTTTACAAAGAATGTTTCGGTGGCGAACTTATCTTTAACACGGTAAAAGGTTCTGCTTTGGAGCAACACATGAAACCGGAGGAAGGCAATAAGATTCTTCACTCATCATTGATCAATGACGACTTTAAACTTTTTGCATCGGAGATGACGAAGCCCACAACAACGGGTGATGCCATTTTCCTTTGGGTGAACTGCAAAGACGAAGAGGAGATAAAATCGACTTTCGAAAAGCTTTCGAAAGGGGGAAAGACTGCCACGGAGCTTCAGCCTGCTTACTGGGGATATGATTTTGGGGCGGTAACGGACAAATTTGGGATTAATTGGTATGTCTCTAAGATCTGAGAAGGGCACTAGAAATTAAATGCTTTTTCGTGTAGCAGTTGTTGTCTTGGGTAGTATAGGTTAATACGACACAACGCGCCTTGTCCCGTAGGGACATCTGGTCGGTAGAAAAAGACGGCGTTGAGCCTCGCGTTCCTTCGGAACGCTTGATTGGAATTTCCTGATTATAAACCTCACAATTCCCATTTGGCATTGGTTTTTCGACTCTCATTAATTTTTGATCAGCTAGTCAGGCGTTCCTACGGAACGCAGAGCAATCTTTTATTTCGATTTCGCTACCGACCAAATGTCCCTACGGACAAGACTCAAATCATTCAACCATTCACAAAATATTCACCCTCTAAAGTCGTAAACCCTTCCCGTCTTCCGGCCAATATCTTTTGCATACATCCCCACAGCGAAAGTCAGGAAGCGCTATTTCATTGATAGTACGAACTCTCCCGGAATAATTTATCTGGATCTTCCATTTCGATAATGATCCCTAGCGCCAGTTTCTTATCCGGATGCCGCTTCCAATAGGTTTCACAAATCCGGAAGCCAATGAAATAAGCGAGGCTGCCGGGCCTATTTTTATTCTTGTCAGGCAGATCCGAAAACCATTTCATATTTATTGCAGAGTCCAATCGTGGACGAAATTCATTCCAAAGGCCCGCTTCGTGAGCAACCCCATATTCCCAGGTGGCCGGGATCGTCCGCTTGCCCGTTACCTGGTAACAAACAAATTCCGCTCCTCCTTCTATCATAGCCAGATCTAAGTTAGTTGCGGGGTTTTGATTTTTTTGTTGAAAATGGGCGAGCTCGTGAATGCTCTGCGTGATAACATCGACATAGTTTATGATGTCTACTTCGCAGCCGATATAAAGCGTCTTCTCAAATTGAGTGCCACCGACTTCAAATTTCCCGATCGTAAAGCAGATGGCTGGAATTCTTACCGCGGGGTACAGTTGCTTAAACCTGTTAAGGTATTGCAAGAGGAGTTGTTTCTTACCGGCTATGGCTTCCGTTTTTGCACGGATAGCGAGATAGTCGGCTTTTCTTCTTCTGATCGTTTCGAGATATTCCTTTTCATGACAACCGGCAGCATTCATGTATTCGCTGAGCCCTTCGCTTGCCTGATCTACCAGGATTTTTTTAATAATCCTCAGGCTGTCCGTCGAGGTCCGTTGAGATGTCAACGAGTCAAATGCCATCCAAAAATGGGTAATGTCGGTGGTAATGATGCTGGCCGAGTCGGGATCATTTGTGATCCTGTCCTGTGCTTTGATCACCCCATTGGTGCCAATGCAGAGTAAAACGAAGAGGAAATATTTTTTCATACTCAGGCCTTTTTGCTGCAGTTTATATATGCCAACTGTATGCCAGTGAACAATTTGATAATTTGATAATTTGGCAATTTGACAATGCGGCGTGCTTTGATTATTGAACTCCTGATCCGGTTGAGGATTCATTATCAAATTGCCAAATTATCAAATTTTCAAATTGGTCTTCCGGTTTCGGGGCGAGTTGTAAGAAAAAGCACCCCTTCCCGATAATTAAGACGATCTTGTTCTGAACCAAACTCCCCACCATGTGCTTACCCCGTTTCGGGAAATTCAGCGTGCTCTTTACTGTTGTTCTCTTCGCCGCGGTCAAATTGAATGCCCAGTATGTTTCAGCCTATGATGACAAGGGCAAGGCAAAGACTTCCGCCCAGATAGCAGCAGAGCAGGCTAAGAATAAGCAAAATACTTATACGCCACCAGCGAGCACCAGCAAGCCCGGTAGCAAGCAATCGGCAACAAATACGGAAACGGTGAGTTCTGCCATGGTAAAATATGATCTCGTCGAAGGATTGATGTCTGCACGTCTCAACGGCAGATACGGGTTTTTAAATGAGGACGGCAAAACAATAATTCCTTTTTTATATGACATATCATATGATTTTAACGGCGGAATGGCGCTGGTCAAATTAGAAAAAAAATGGGGTTTTATTGATAAAAGAGGCAAGCCGGTGGTACCCTTTTTATACGATGTTCTGAAGGAATTTTCGGAAGAACGGGCCCTTGCTTCAATCAATTACAAATATGGATTCGTAGACAGAACCGGGAATGTGGTCATACCCCTTGTTTACCAGGGGACGCGCGATTTTAGAGACGGGATGGCTCCCGTAGGGCGAGACAATAAATGGGGTTTCATAAACACAGAGGGGTCGGTTGTCATCCCTCTTGTCTACGATAATGTTACAGACTTCAAAGAAGGGTTTTGCCAGGTATTGTTAAATGGGAAATGGGGATTCATCGACAGGGCAGGAAAGCTGGTTGTCGGCGCCAAATATGAAGAAGTGACTGATTTTTCAGGAGGGTTGGCGAAGATAAGGGTAGGTGAAAAATGGGGTTATGTGAATACAAGGGGAGAAGAAATTACCCCACCCATCTATCAATCAGTATCGATAGTAAATGGAGAGATAGTCGTTGGATTGAATGGAGAAAGACGGGTGCTGAGTAGAAACAATCGCGTTTACCAGTCAAGACAGTTGCCCAGCGAAGGGCTTGCAAGAGTTCAGTTGGATAATAAGTTTGGATACATCGATGAAGATGACAACATAGTAATAGCAATTAAGTATGACGCGGCAGCCGATTTCTATGGTGGTTTCGCCAGGGTATCGGTAAGAGGTAAATGGGGATTTATAGATAAAACCGGGAAGATCGTCATACCCCCGGAATATGATAAGGTGGGCGATTTCTTCGACGGTGTCGCCGTGGTTGAATTGAACGGCAAACATGGTTCAATAAATAGATCAGGTAAGCTGGTGATACCCGTTATCTATGAATTGGCATTCGAGTTTAGGGAAGGTGTGTCGCTCCAGCAGTTGAATGGTAAGTATGGGTTTATACGCGAGAACGGAGATATCACTATTCCTTTTGTATACGACGAAATTGTCGGATTTATTGAAGGTCTGTCGCGGGCAAAGCAAAATGGCAAATGGGGATTCATCACCAAAACGGGTAATGTGGTGGTCCCGATGGAATATGAATCGCTGGTAGATTTTTACGGGAAGCTCGCACCTGCCCAACGGGACGGTAAGTGGGGCTTTGTTAACCGATCGGGCAAGACTGAAATACCTATGGAGTATGAGTCGGTAAAGCAATTCCATGAGGGCCTGGCGGCCGTTCAAAAAAATGGCAAATGGGGATATATTGACAGGCCAGGCAGAACGGTTATAGACTTCAAGTATTCTTCTGCCGAAGACTTCGAGGATAATATGACCTTTGTTGTAAGAGGTGGTAAACCTAACTATATGGATAAGGAGGGGAACTATATCGCTACCATGAAGTTTACCGCCAGGAATATAGAATATGCTAAAACCGTGTGCCTCGAGGCAAATGTCCTGGCGAACAGGCATGACTATACAGCCGCTATCCTGCAATACGACAAGGCGATACGATATTTTTCAAATTTTGCTGACGCCTACCTTTATCGGGGTCAGTCAAAAGAAAACATGGGCGATTATAAAGCAGCCATTGCCGACTATGATATGGCCTTGAAAATCTACCCGCAGGATGCCAGGGCATATATCAGGAGAGCCAGCAGTAAAGCTTCCCTGCAGGATGATAACGGAGCAATGAAGGACTTTACCCTTGCAATGGAGTATGACCCTGAAGATCCGAATCTGTACAGCGATCGCGGCCTGGCGAAGTATAACCTGAAAGATTATAAGGGCGCTATTCAGGATTTCGATAAGGCGATCGAGCTTGGCCCTGCAGACGGATCGCTTTATAGTAACCGAGGGATAGTAAAGATTGAGAGCGGCGACAAGAATGACGGTTGCGAGGACCTGAAACAAGCGCTGAAATTGGGTTATAATCCGGCCAGGGACTACATCGCGAAATATTGCTCAGTGGGCTCAGTGCAGCCAGTTGTTCCTTCCGTCGGCGGGAAAGAAGAAGAATATTTTGCGAGCGGAAGTCAGAAATTAAAGGTGCGGGATTATAAAGGCGCTATCGAAGACTATACCAGGGCAATAGAGATAAATCCTGCGTACAAATCGGCCTATAAAGATCTCGCTTACGCAAAGATGCAAATTGAGGATATTACCGGAGCTATCGAGGCTTACAAAAAAGTTACCGAGCTTGATCCGGAGAATGCTTATGCACATTGTAATTTAGGTATCGCAAGATTAACCGCACAACAGTTTAAAGAAGCGATCCTGGAATTCGACCTCGCAATTGAATATGATCCAAGCTACGCCAAGTCCTTCCGCAAGCGGGGCCTTTCAAAGCAAGGTACCGGCGATTATGACGGTTCGATAACAGACTTTAATCGTGCAATTCAACTGGAGCCCCTCGATGCCAGCACTTACGCCGATAGAGGGAATTCAATGCTGTCTCTCAAAAAATATGAGGCTGCTATTGTTGAATATAACAGGGCAATCGAGATGGAACCCAAAATTGGGATCGCTTACAAGAACAGGGGAATCGCGAAGATCGAGACTGGCAATAAAAAAGACGCCTGCCTGGATTTTTCAAAGGCAGTAGAGCTGGGGCGGCTTGAAACAATAAGATTGATAACGCAGTATTGTAAATAATGTATTTCAATTAGCAGATTTGACAATGTGCAAATATGCCAATGATCTTCGTTAGGTCAGGCACTGCATTTTTCAACGGGAGTATTAAGAATGCATTTCTGCCTGTCTTCCCGGTCAATATTTTTGCATACATCCTCACAACAAAAATCGGAAGGCGCTGCTTTATTGATTATACAAACTCTCGCGAAATAATTTTCTTGGATATTCCATTTCAATAATCTCCTTTAACGCCTGTTTCTTATCTGGGTGTGCCTTCCAATAGGAAAAGCGGCGCGGGCGTCAGTATTTGCTTTATCTGTTGGAATGCTTTGAGGACTTATAAACAGATCATCTCACCCGGACTTTCTACTCCGGAACCTGGCTTGTCAAAGTTTTAGCGCAATATCCTTTGCGACCTTCTTTAGCTCCTCCACAGATGTCAGCCTGATGACCTTATTTACTTTCAACCGGAAAATTTTGTTGTCTTTCCTAACGATAACGAGGTGATAGTTGCTATGGTCGCTCAGGAAAATTGCCTCATCGCCTGTTTGTTTCAGCCTTTCTATCTTGTGATTTCCCTGGTTTTGAGCAATGATTGTAGCAAAGACATTTTGGGCTGATGAGGTGTGTTTATATTTTTCCAGCAGACAGAATAAGTTTTCTTTTTTACCCGTTTCAGGGTCTCTGGAAATGCCGGTATACGTAAATTCATATCTTAAGGTTTCCCCTTTGGAAATGGTTGAATTTTCCGTTAAACGGGCGGTTTGACCTAGTATTTTTTCAGCATCTGACCGGGAAAGGCAATTAGTTGGAGTGTCGCCGGATGCTCTGCTGATTTCAGAAAATATTGTTAAGCAAAATGCTATGGGCAACCATTTCACGGCTGATAATTTAAAAATTGAATCTAACATAACGGTTCATTTTTAGATTAACAATTAAGTGTACAACACCCTTTTCATAGTAAAGGAACCACATAAAGTGAATCAAAAATGGCTTTTTTGACGAACAGGGTTAAATGCTTGACGTTGTGAAAAATGCTATCCGCTTATAACCGTTATGCGCTGGACGGCAAGGGTTCACGATTTTAGAAAATGAAATATTTTGTGAATGACCGAATAATTTGGGTCTTGTCCCGTAGGGACATTTGGTCGGTAGAAAATAAAAAAGAGATTGCCCCAGCGTTCCTTCGGAACGCCTGACTAGCTGATCAAAAATTGATGAGAGCCGGAAGCCGGCGCCGGTTGTAATGATGCTGTTTATAATCAGGGAACTCCGATCAAGCGTTCCGAAGGAACGCGAGGCCTAACGCCGACTTTTTTCTACCGACCAAATGTCCCTACGGGACAAGGCGTGTTGAGACGGCATGTTTACCGAGTATTACGAATGCATTTCTTCCCGTCTTTTCGCCTTACCGGCAATGGCCGAATGATTCGCGTCTTGTCCAGGCTTATCTGCCTGTGTATTTATATAACCATGTATCGGTTAGGGGATCAGTATTTCTTGATTGTCGAAGCATTACCAGCTCTTCGTATCCAGTATCTTCTCTCCCTTTTGCAAACAAGCAGCGTTTCCCCATCTCCCCCTCTCTTATAAAAAGTAAGCCCTATACTCATATTCAGGCCGTTAGCGGGCAAATCGATGTTAAAATAGCTTATTACAATGTTAATCGCCGGACAGTCAGACAGAAGAAATGTTCCTTAATTGCATTGGATAGATTAAGTATATCCACATAACTCATCTACTAACTGGCCGGGCACTATTGCACGTTGATACGAATGCAATGACGGCCGCAATGGCAAATTGAAAAAACGATTGCAAAATATGAAACAGAGAACCTCTCCTGTAACTCCTTATTCTTCCCAAATAAGGAACAGGTTGCTTTTACTTCTTTTTGGGTGGATATTCTCTTCCTTTTATCTGACGGCAGGGGCACAGACAAACCGCGTGAGCGGTACGGTGAAAGATGCCAAGGGCGCAACCTTGCAGCAAGTTAATGTTACCATCAAGGGTAAGAAGGGCGGGACAACCACCAATGCCAGCGGGGAATTCAGTATCGAGGTAAGTGATGCAAAGGCCGTCCTGGTATTTTCACAGGTCGGTCATCTTAGTAAGGAAGAAACGGTGGGCGACAGGAAGTTGTGGTGGGTTATGGAACGCAGAAGAAGAGGGATGTGACTGGCGCCATATCATCTATCAGCAGTAAACAGATACAGGAACGTAGCCCGATCAATATCACCGATGCCATCCAGGGCCAGGTGCCCGGCGTGGTAGTCGCGCAGGAGTCGGGACGCCCCGGTGCCACCAGCTCAGTTCGTATCAGGGGTATCGGAACGATTGAAGCAGGCGCCGATCCTCTCTACATTGTCGACGGTGCGCAGGGTGTAAACATTAATGGTATAAATCCCGCCGACATAGAATCGATTGAAATATTACGGGATGCGGCCTCGGCAGCTATTTATGGCTCTGCCGGTGGCAATGGCGTTATCATCATTACTACTAAGAAAGGTAAAGACGGTAAGGCCAGGGTCGGGTTCAATTATTTGACGAGTTTCGGTAACCTGGCGCATAAAGTACCACAGTCCAATGCTGCCGACAGGCGGTTATTGGATTTGAAACGCAGTTCTTCCGGGACGACCAGTCCTCCTACAGATTCTTTAAATCCCGGTTATAATGCGGATAATGATTACCAGGATATGCTCACGCAGACCGCCATTCGAAATCAATTCGATCTGAGTGTAAGCGGCGGCAGCAAAAATATGACCTTCTATGGTAGTGCAGGTCTAACGAAGGACCAGGGCTTAATAGTGAACAGCTGGTCGGATATCGGCAGGGCAAGATTCAATGTCGACTTTAAGCCAAGCGACAAGTTCGCATTCGGCAGCCGGATACAGGCCTACTATCAGAGAGAAAACCGGATAGATGAGGGGCGGACCCTGCAGCAGGCCATACAACGACCGCCGAATTTCCGGATGTATTTCCAGGATGGTAGCCTGGCGGGCCTTATCGGGGGAAGAAGAAATCCGCTTGCAGAAGCGCTGCTGGACAAAAACAACTATGATACTTACGATGCGAATATTTATAATTATATCAGCTATAATTTCCTGAAGGAATTAAAGCTCACGGTAGATGCCAACGTATCGGTTAATAACTCTCATAACCTGGTCTTCTTCCCAAAACTGGTGAGCAGTGCGACTCCACTTAATAATAGCCTGGAAGATGAAGTGGATTTTAGAACATACTGGCAAACGCAGGCCTACCTCAATTATAATAAGACCTTTGCCCGGGATCATAATATCACCGCGGTATTCGGGGTGAGCGCCGAACAGAAATTTCTTCACTCAGCCGATCAATCGGGTACTAACCTCGTAACAGAGACCGTGCTTACATTGAATTCGGCCCAGGTAAAAAATCCGGCCACTACCTACGAGGAAAGGACATTTAAAAATTCAATCTTCGGCCGTTTAGGCTATGCCTATAAAGGAAGATATCTATTCAACAGTAATTTCCGTGCAGATGGTTCTTCCAGTTTCGGTAAGGATAAAAAATGGGGATACTTTCCTTCGGCTTCCCTGGGATGGCGCTTTTCAGACGAAAGCTTCATGGGCTGGTCGAGAAATTATCTTGACGATGGTAAATTCAGGGTGAGTTATGGCGCTATCGGCAATGATAATATCGGGCCTTACTTTGCCCTCCAGACCTACACATTCGGATCCAACTACTACAACGGAATTTCCGGAGTAGGGCCAAACAGCACTTTTGGAAACAACCGGCTTGCCTGGGAATCCGCAGACCAGTTCAATGCAGGGATGGACCTGAGTTTCTTAAAGGGAAGGATCACCATAACCGCCGACTATTATGACAAGGTGACCAAGAATCTTCTTTATAGCGCACCATTGTCTACCAACACAGGGTTCAATACCGTAAAGGTGAATGTAGGATCCATTGAGAATAAAGGATTCGAATTCGTTGTGGCAGGTTACCCGATCAGGAATAAAGACCTCCAATGGAATATTTCCTACAACATGTCGATCAATAATAATAAGGTTAAGGAATTGTATGGAGGCACCGATCTTTTGCCGGGAAGCCCCAACGTATGGAAAGTGAGTGAAGGCGGACGGTTAGGAGATTTTTATGGCTACCAGGCGCAGGGCGTTTATGCGTATGATCAGTCGAATGCCTATACGCCCGACTTCAAACAACAACTCACACCCGTCTTCAATAATAATGTTTTCAGCGGGTACAATTTAGATGGCAAACCCTACACCGGTGAAGTAAAGAAGAGGACCACCAACGGTCTCGTTTCAGCCGGTGGCGACATGATATGGCAGGATCTCAACTTCGATGGCGTTATCGACGACAACGACCGCATGATATTGGGGAATGCCCAGCCCAAGTGGATAGCGGGTCTTACCAATCTTGTTAGCTATAAGCAATTCACACTTTCGTTTGCCTTCTATGTAAGCTGGGGTGGCAGCATTTATAATAATGCCCGTGCGCAGTTAAACCTGAATGCTACAACTAACGTGACGCCGGAGCCGGACTATATTCATGGCGCCTGGTGGCACCAGGGTGATGTTACCACTTACCCTGTGGCGAAGAATAACTCGTTGGGTAACGGAAGGGATGGAAGCAGTCTCTATATCGAGGATGCCTCTTTTATCCGCTTGCGTAATGCAAAACTGTCCTATGATCTCCCGCAAAAGCTCCTTTCAAGAGTTAAAATAGATGCGTTGTCGGTATTCATATTTGGCAATAACCTGCTCACCTGGACAAATTATACATGGTATGATCCGGAGATATCGTTGTCGAGCGCTCTTAGTCCCGGGTTGGATAGCGGTCGTTTCCCAAGGAAGAGAGAATTTGGCGGTGGAATAAATCTTAACTTTTAAATTAAGAAAAATGAAAGGATCAATATATATAAAGATCGCCTTGTTCGGCCTGCTGTTCGCGGGTTGTAAGAAGCAATTGGATCAACAGCCCATCTCTGATCTATCGAGCGAGTTGTTCTGGAAAACAGCAGAGCATGCGCTGGCGGGTAATGCCGCGATCTATGATGGTGTACAGAAGACCTTTAGCAGTAATGGCAGCTTTACAGAATGGGGAGATGCCCGGTCGGATAATTTTACGTATGGAGGAACCGGCGAAAACCAGATCAACATCGTGTTGAATGGATTGAATGCTACTACCGGATCAACCAACTGGAACAATCTATACGTAACGATTGCCAGGGCCAACTTCGCCATAAAATACTTACCCGGCATACCCGATTTAACCGAAGTACAAAGAAATAATTACCTGGCGCAGGCCTACGGGTTGAGGGCCTATATGTATTTCTGGGCTGTGCGGCTTTGGGGTGCTGTACCAGTGCGGTTGGTGCCCTACGAGCAGATCGAAGAAGATCCCAATCTGCCCAGGAGCCCGGCCGATTCGGTTATCAATGGTGTGATCATACCCGATCTCGTGAAGGCAAGCAATCTTGCAGACAAGACGGCTACCAGTGTATTCGAGCTGAACTATGGGGGAATATTATCTATTCTTACAGATGTTTATCTCTGGCAAAAGGACTATGGAAAAGTTATCTCCACCACCGACCAGCTAATAGCATTGAACAAATATGCATTAACCCCTTCTACACCCAATTTCACCGCCTACAAGGATCTTTTTGTGACGGGAAGCTCAAAGGAAAATATCTGGACACTGAACTGGGATTACCTGGTTGATGGCGGAAACGGCATCGGTGGGAAGATCGGGTCTTCCGATCAGACCTCCAATTATTACATAGACAGTATTCCATTAATGAAATGGGAAACGAACAAGGCAGACATCAGGCGAGGGATTAACTACGATACAACGATTGCCAACGCACTGCAAAGAATTATTCAAGTATGGAAATATTACCCTTTTGATGGAAATGGTAAGCCGGTCACTCCGAGCAGGGCGCAAAACCAGGCGAGATTTCCGTTGTACCGCTGGGCCGACATTCTGTTGATGCGGGCGGAAGCGCTTAACTGGGGGAACAACGATATAGCCGGCGCCACCGCGATCGTCAACCAGATTCGCGCGAGAGTCAAGGCAGGACCGTTGAATGCGGCTAACTATAATAACCTTGCTTCTCAACTCGACATGGAATCGGCTATACTGGATGAACGACAACTGGAGCTCTTTGCTGAAGGCAAACGCTGGTTTGACCTGGAAAGGACTGGCAGAGTACTAAGTGTAATGAATCCGCTGATCATTCAACGGCAAAAGAACCTGGGAATCGGGCAGACCGGGTTTACAGATGCGCGGAAGATACTCTGGCCTGTTTCGAGAGACGCTTTGACAAGGGATCCCTTGCTGGTGCAAAACCCGCCCTATTCAGATTAAATTATTCAACCTCAGGATAAATAAGAAATTATGAAAGCGAAAAAAATTCAACGAAGGTTAATTAACTATAGCATCTGCATTTGCCTCGCGGCAATGCTTCTCTCCGGGTGCAAGAAGCTGGGCGGCCTGGATCTGCAGGAGAATGCGGATCATGCGACTACCACGATCGATCCGCATATCAATAAGACTGCATGGCAGTTTTTAAGGGACAGAGGACTGGGCACTGCCCCGGCCGATACGATTTTCAAATTAATGTACCAGGGCATCATCTATTCTGGTATCGATACAAATGAATATACCAAGCCCGGCAGGACATTCATTTTTCTTCATACCGATGCCATCTTGCGAAAGACCGGTACACCGCTCAAGGCGACGGCTGACTGTTATTTCGGAAAGTACCTTGTAGGAGGCCAACCGGCCAGCAGTTGGGATCAATACCCGCAGGAGCAGGTCAAGAACTATTTTCTTTCTTTGATCGTACAGGGCGAACATACATTTGAGAATATACAGCCAGATCCCGAATTCGATAAGACATTGATGCCGGCGAACTATGATCCATTGAATCCCGAAAGCCTTATCACTTTCCGTGTCATTAATGACAGGGACTCGAGACTCAGGATCAATGATTTTACGGGGAGTGCTTATCCAACTCCCAACCTGGCTACACCAGGTCTGCAGGCTCGTACCGCTGGAATATTGTCTACCAATGGGCCGATCCATGTAATTGATAGGGTGTTGTTTTTTCAAAGGAACTAAGGAGGTAATTCAAAAGTCAAAATTCAAAAGTAAAAAAGTGAAAAGCGAGAGGTGCTGCCTTTGCTTCTCACTTTTTCACTTCTGAGCCTTTGTGTTCCTTCCAAAACTTTGAATCGGCCTGTTGCTACGAGAAAGTAGAAGCCGTGGCAATAGTTTTTTAATTTATGAAGTATGCGAAGCCTTCTCATCATATTGCTTTTTTCAGCTACAGGATTTTTTTCGGCTCGGGGACAAGCAAGCTCCAGTGATCCTAATCTGAAATTATGGTATAAGCAGCCTGCCGCTGCCTGGGAGGAGGCATTGCCATTGGGAAACGCGAAGACCGGGGCAATGGTTTTCGGAGGCATTGCAAAGGAAAGATTCCAGTTGAACGATAATACTCTATGGTCTGGAGCTCCTAACCCGGGAAATACACCAGGTGGACCAGCTATACTGGCACAGGTGCGTAAACAGATCTTTGAAGGTAACTATGATAGCGCAACGAGTCTTTGGAGAAAGATGCAGGGGCCTTATTCGGCAAGGTATCTTCCGCTCGCTGACCTGTGGTTGAATTTTTCCACTACGGATACGGTGGCCCGAGTTTATTACCGTGACCTTGACCTGAACAATGCCATTACCACCGTCAAGTATGAATTGGCCGGAGTCAATTATAAAAGGGAAACTTTTATCAGTCACCCGGATAAGGTGATGCTGATCCGGATAACGGCGGACAAGAAAAGCGCCGTCAGCTTTGCCGCTTCGCTGACGAGTAAACTCAAATATCAAATGTCTTCGCCCGTTGCCGGTGGTGCCCAGGGAATTCTAAGGCTGAAGGGGAAGGCGCCCAAATTCGTAGCCAACCGGGAGTATGAACCGCAGCAGGTTGTTTACGATGACTGGAATGGAGAGGGAATGAATTTTGAAGTGCGGTTGAAGATAATGGCTGAAGGAGGATCGGTGAAACAGCAGGATGGCCAGTTGATCGTATCCGGCGCCAATGCCGTCACTATATATTTATCGGAAGCAACCAGTTTCAATGGATTTAATAAATCACCCGGGAAGGAAGGCAAAGACCCATCTGTTGAGGCAACCGCTAATCTTGATAAGGCATTGCAGAAGACCTATGCCGTACTAAAGGCTGCACATATCAGGGATTATCAATCGCTGTTCAAGAGAGTCGATCTTGATCTCGGCGGGGATATTAGTAAAATAAAACTACCGACCGACGAACGATTAAGAAAATTCAATGGCTCAACAGGGGATAACCGGCTCCAGGCACTTTACTACCAGTTTGGCCGTTACCTGATGATCGCTTCGTCGCGGCCCGGTTCGAGACCCACCAATCTGCAGGGCATCTGGAGTGAACAGGTACAGCCGCCCTGGGGCAGTAACTACACCACCAATATCAATACGGAAATGAATTACTGGCTCGCGGAAAATACGAATCTTTCCGAGTGTCACCAGCCACTGTTTGATTTCATGAAAGAATTGGCAGTGAATGGCGCGGTAACGGCCAAGACAAATTACAATATCAATGAAGGTTGGGTCACGCATCACAATTCCGATCTCTGGGCTAAGACTTCTCCACCGGGAGGACAGGGCTGGGACGATCCCAAGTCCATGCCGCGTTGGTCGTGCTGGCCAATGGCGGGAGGCTGGTTCAGTACCCATCTCTGGGAGCACTACCTGTTTACCGGCGATCAGAATTTTCTGCGAAAGGAAGGCTATCCTTTAATGAAGGGAGCCGCACAATTTCTCCTGCATTGGCTGATCGAAGACCCGAAATCAGGATACCTCGTCACCAATCCCTCCACATCACCCGAGAATACCATTAAGATAAAAGGAAAGGAATACCAGTTGACCATGGCCAGTACAATGGACATGTCCATCATCCGGGAATTGTTTACAGCCGTGATCAAATCAGCAGATATCTTAAAGACAGACGCCGGTTTCCGGGATGAATTAATAAAAGCAAGGGAGAGATTATTTCCCTTTCATATCGGCCAGTACGGGCAACTCCAGGAATGGTCCGGCGACTGGGACGATCCGAATGACAAGCATCGCCACTTATCGCACCTGTTTGGTTTGTACCCGGGAAGCCAGATCAATCCAACTGCCACGCCGGAATTGGCGGAGGCGGCCAAGCAATCATTGATCCACCGCGGCGATGTGAGTACGGGATGGTCCATGGCCTGGAAGATCAACTGGTGGGCAAGATTGCGGGATGCGGAACACGCCTATAAGATATTAAGCGACGCATTTACTTATATCGATCCAAGGGAGACGAGAGAAACGATGGGCGGTGGCGGTACCTATCCCAATTTGTTTGATGCGCATCCTCCATTCCAGATCGATGGGAACTTTGGTGCAACGGCCGGTATGACGGAGATGTTGCTTCAAAGCCAGGATGGTGAGCTTTCCCTGCTACCCGCATTGCCGGGTGAGTGGAAGGACGGTTCCGTGAGAGGGATAAAGGCGAGGGGAAATTTTAAGATAGATATCGAATGGAAGGATGAAAAATTGATCAAGGCCGTTATTTATTCGGGTTCGGGCGGAAATTGTCGCCTGCATACTTTTCAAAAAGTAAAAATAGCGGAAGCGAAGAGCGCAACGGCGGCAGGAGAGAATCCAAACCCGCTTTACACCAAATACGGACAGCCTCCGTATGAAAAGAATTCGGGTGCGAAGCTGGTTGAATTGGATACGATGAAGGGATATACTATCGACTTTGAGACTGTAAAGGGAAGAATCTATACGGTGGTACCGTTGTAACCATTGGTTGGAAGTTGGTTTTTTTTAACCACAAGGGACACCAGGATTTCACGGAGAACGCAAGGAATACCGAACCACGAAGACACGAAGGCCAAAGGGACACGAAGAAAAGGAATAGGGGATAAGTAATAAGGAATTGGGCTTCATTGGAAGTTTCATCCCTGCCCCAACCGCGTTGCTCTTACCGTCTTCCCGCCTTCCCGGCCATATTGCTATAATGATATGATAGATTTGCCGGTAAGGCGGGAAGACAATAATATCCTTGTGCTCCTTGTGTATTTTCTTTGTGCTCTCCGTGGTTAAAAAACTGGTCAACCGGGCAAGCAACATACATTAATTCAATCACGACATGAAAAGACATAAAAACATAAACCTTCTTTTATTTTTCCTGGCAATTTCTCTTTCACTATCTGCCCAGAACCCGCCACTCACCTGGACCGAAGTAGCACCAGGCGTTTGGAAAGGAATAGCCGGTAAACCTGAAGCCTATGATCTTTTAACTGCTTCCGGTTCCATCCCCAATAAAGAGGCCTTGTCGAAGATGAGCGCCGCTGTTTTTCCCCTTTCTCAAAATGATATTGCTGGATTAGTGACTGATGGGAAGACTTTTCTTCGCTTCCCCTTGGATAAGGAGGAGCAATTGTTTGGTTTCGGTTTGAATTTCCAGACCGTGCACCAGCGGGGAAAGATATTACAACTGCACATGGATCACTATGGCGGTAAGGATAATGGACGAACCCACGCGCCTGTACCGTTTTATGTCTCATCAAAGGGATATGGCGTGTTCATCAATTCCGCCAGGTATATAAATGTGTATGCGGGCTCGGGGGTTCGCAAAGACAGTAAGAATCCCCCGGTAGCAAAGGACCGTAACACGGATAAGAGCTGGAGTTCCCGCCCGTACTCCGATGCGGTGGAGATCCTGGTACCGGCTGCAGGCGTGGAGGTATATGTCTTTGCAGGTCCCACGGCATTGGATGCAGTGAGGCGTTATAATTTATTCAATAGAGGCGGCGTATTACCTCCGCGTTGGGGCCTGGGTTTTACGCAGCGGGTGAAATCGTTGTTTACGGCCGACAGCGTAAAAAAGGAAGCCGATGCGTTCCGGGAAAAGGGATACCCGCTCGATTTCATCGGCCTGGAACCCGGCTGGCAAAGCAAATCGTATCCTGGTACATTCGAATGGGATAAGACCCGCTATCCCGACCCGGCGAAATTTGTAAAGGAAATGCTCGATCAGAACATCCGGCTGAATTTGTGGATCAATCCTTATATATCAAAGGAAGCTTCTTTCTATAATGATATCACGAAGTACACCGGTTCGCATACGGTATGGGTAGGGGAGGTACTGGACTTTACGATACCCGAAGCAAGAAGAATATTCTTCGGGCAATTGAAGAAGGACCAGGTGGACCTGGGTGTCAGCGGTTATAAGATAGATGAAGTGGATGGATATGACTATTACCTCTGGCCCGATGTTGCCACGTTTCCTTCGGGAACAAGCGCAGAACAGATGCGGCAGACATTTGGCGTGCTGGCGATGCGGTACAGCGCGGAAATGTATCACCAGAAAAATCAACGGACATATGGATTGGTCCGTGCATCGAATGCAGGCGCCAATTCATTTCCCTATGTGATCTACAACGATTATTACAACCACGAAGATTTTATTACGGCGCTGATCAATAGCGGGTATTGCGGCGTGCTATGGACGCCGGAGGCAAGAGCATCGAAGACGGCCGAAGAATGGCTAAGACGTTTCCAGACAGTTATCTTCTCTCCCATGGCGATGATCAATGCCTGGTCGAGCGGCACGAAGCCCTGGTCGTACCCGGAAGTGGCGGAACAAATAAAGCAGTTGGCTCTCCTGCGCATGCAGATGATGCCCTACTGGTATTCCGAATTTGCAAAGTATCATTTCGAAGGGACGCCGGTATTCAGGGGAATGAACCTGGAGCCGGGTTTCAAACAGGAACTGAAAGCGGTTAACAGTACTGATCTCGAAGAGAGCCCTTACCTGGAGGCGACTACAAAGGAAGTCAAGGATCAGTATATGGCCGGTGAATACCTGCTGGTTGCTCCGTTGTTTACCGGGCAAAAGAGTCGAAAAGTAATTCTCCCCAAGGGCCGGTGGTACGATTTCTATACGGGAGCGTATGCGGGTGATGGCGAAATAATTTCCGTTACTCCGGGCCTGGACAAGATTCCCGTGTATGTAAAGGACGGCGCCATCATCCCGATGATGCCGCCGATGCTGCATGCGCCGAAAGCAGGGGAGAAGGTGGATATCGAGGTACGGCATTATGGCGAGAAACCCGGCAGATATCTACTGTATGATGATGATGGCGAAACATTCAACTATGAAAAAGGAGAATATAGCTGGCGGGAAATAAAGACGGAGAAGGATAAGAAGAATCAATGGAAGGGGACGATCTCGGCGGCGGTGAAGGATAAGCCGAATACGATCGGCAGGGTGAGCTGGAAATTCATGACAAGATAAATTCAAAATTAAAAATGCAAAATTCAAAAATAAACACAGCCCTGCTACGGACTCTTTTTTTACTTTTTACTTTTGACTTTTGCATTGCTAACGCTCAGACTGGCGCTGCCTCGAGAGACCAGCAGGCGATCGATGATGCAGTCAATGGCTGGTGGACGGCCTCCATGAAGACACATGAGCAACGCATTGAATGGTGGCGCGAGGCGAAGTTCGGCATGTTCATTCACTGGGGCATTTATTCCCTGCCCGGGGGAGAATGGAAGGGACAGAAGGTCAATGGTTACGCTGAGCATTTGATGCGGAAGGAAAAGATAACACGAAAGGAATACCTGGACATCGCACATGAGTTCAACCCGGAGAAATTCAATGCCGAGCAATGGATATTGAATGCAAAGAAGGCCGGCATGAAGTATTTCATCATTACGGCCAAGCACCATGATGGGTTTGCTATGTTCGATTCGAAGGTCTCGGATTTTACGATCGTGAAGCAAACGCCGTTTAAGAGAGATCCCATGGCCGAACTGGCCGCTGCGGCCAGGAAGTATGGCATCAAATTCGGGTTTTACTATTCTCATGCCTTCGACTGGGAGCACCCCGATGCGCCGGGTAATGATTGGGAATACAATAATCCCGGTGGCGATAAATTGATTGGCGGCGTCAATTGGTACGATACACATCCCGAATGGCTGCCAAGGGCGGTAAAATATGTCAATGAAAAGGCCATTCCCCAGATAAAGGAATTGATCTTAAAATATCATCCCGACATCCTCTGGTTCGATACACCGCAGAAACTACCGCTGTCGGAGAATATCCGCATCTTAAAGGCCATTCGCGAGACGGACCCGGATGTGGTGGTGAATGGGAGGCTTGTGAGAAATGCGGCGGCTAACTTCGGTGATTATAAAAATACGGCGGACCGCCCTGCGGAATTCTATCCTGTTGCCGGTGATTGGGAGGCTATTCCCACCACTAATGAATCTTATGGCTATCATAAGTACGACAGCAGTCATAAATCGGTAAGTCATTTCATACAATTACTAGCCAATGCGGTATCGAGGGGCGGCAACCTGCTGATGAATATCGGCCCGAAAGGCGATGGCGAATTTGATGCGAAAGACCTTGCCATATTGAAAGGCATCGGCAAATGGATGGATAAGAATGGAGAAAGTATTTATGGAACGAAGGCCAGTCCGCTGCCATTGCAGAATTGGGGTGTAAGCACCTTAAAGGGAAATAAATTATATCTCCATGTATTTAAGTATCCTGCCGATGGAAAATTATACCTGGGAGGATTGAGATCGACGGTTGGAAAGGCTTACTTCTTAGCCGGCCTGAAGAAACAATTGGTAGTAAAAAGGTTGAATGAAAATGACGTTCAGATCATTCTCCCACTTGCAGTTCCGGATACAGCGAATACCGTTATCGTGATGGAATTGAAAGGCCCATTGAAGGTGGATACCACGCGCTTCATTGCGCCTAATATACCGGTCACCCGCCTGCTTGCATTTGATGCGAAACAAACCGGTAAAGGGTTTGGCTTTGGCGATGGGAAGACCGATCGTTACTATGTAGAAAGATGGAAAAAAAAGGAGCAAAGCCTGGAGTGGAAATTCCGGATAATTCAACCGGGACACTTCAAGCCGGTCGTGAAATATATTGCTCCGAAGGAGACGAGCGGCGGTTCATATTCCATTATGATATATCGTGACTACCCGGATTCATCGCAAAAATTCTATCGCATGGAGGCCGACGTTGCAACTGATCCGGGGGATACAACCGTCATTACACTGAAAGAGTTGGGAAGTATATCGCTACCCGCCGGGTCCTTTACTTTACGGATCACCCCCATCACAATTACCAAAGAAGAATTAATGAAGTTGCTGGAAGTGCAACTAATATCTGCGGATAAATAAGTAAAATAAACTATGAAAAAATATTGCCTCTTCGCCTTAACGCTCGCCCTGCTTGGTTCGGCGAAGATCCAGGCCAGCACCATAAAGGTTTCCTCCATTGCTGCTTTGCAACAAGCGATCAATGCGGCAAAGCCGGGAGATATCATTCTTTTGACCAGTGGTGTATACAGTACTACCAACGATATTACAGTCGGCTGCGTTGGAGCTGCGGGCAAGCCTATCACTATCGCGGCGGAAAAGCAGGGAGTAGCCGAGATCACCGGCGCCGGTGGCTTTAATCTCGTGAGCCCTGCAGCCTATGTTATTATTCGCGGTTTCAAATTCACGCATACCGCCTCGAAGGCGAGATCGGGCGCCGGCACCAGTTTCTGCGAATGGACACATAATATTTTTGAGACACCCGGAGTAGGAGAGTACCTGACCATTGCCGGCAATGATCACCAGGTCGATTATAATACATTTCAGAACAAGCATGCCATGGGCCGGATCCTCGCGATCCGGGGAAGCGGCAGCCAGGTAGCGGAAAGACTTTGGATACATCATAATTATTTCCTCAATTTTCCCGACCAGGGCGGAGCGAATGGTGCGGAGACATTGCAGTTTGGACTGAGCGGTTTCAGTCTCTCATCAAGCCATAGCATTGTCGAGTTTAACCTTTTTGAGAAATGTGCGGGCGAGAATGAGCTCATCTCCATCAAGGCCTCTGCCGTTACGGTCCGGTACAATACCATTCGCGATTGCCCGGCGCAGTTCACCCTTCGCCATGGGAATCACAACGAGATCTATGGTAATTATTTCTTCAACACACCGGGACTGCGGATCTTCGGTGATGACCATCTTATTTACAGCAACTACTTTGAAAATTGTAATCCCGGCATCAATATCGGGAATGGTGGAGCGGAGGTAGCGGATGGCGCGCCGCTCACCGAACATGATCGTCCCGACAGGGTATTGATCGCCTTTAATACGCTTGTCAACAACAAAAATAATATTACGCAGGCCGCCAGGCCCAATGGACTGGGTTCAACCTTTATCACTATTGCGAATAACATCATCCAGGGAGGCGGGCCGGCTGTGTCGATAGTCGGTCCCTTTGCTCATCCTTCATGGGAAGGCAATATTTTATTTGATACCAAGGGCGCCGGCGATATGCCTGCCGGAACCTATACGACTGCCGATCCCAAACTGGTTAAGGATGCCTCGGGAATATTTCATCTTAAAAAAGGAAGTCCGGCGATCAATGCCGCGAAGGGAAACTATCCCCAGGTAGCAGTCGATATGGATGGTCAGCCAAGGAAGGGGAAATGGGATACCGGGGCGGATCAATTTTCTTCGGATGCTGGAAAGGCCCACATACTGCTTCCCGGCGACGTTGGAGCGGGAGCGAAGTAGGGGTTTGCCTGCGACCCTCTCTACACCTGCGACTAAATTCAAATCGCCGGCTTGTTAATTGCCAAAATAGATGAATAAAAAGGGAGTTTTCAGTGGAGAAACTTCCTCAATAATTGGTTAGTTGCAGTGTAAATTTGGCGTATTTCATTTCCTATCAACGACAGACCCATATATGAAAAAACTTCTTTTTTTAATAGCCATTTGCAGCTATTTGATCAGCCCTTCACATGCACAAACCTCAGCAAAAAACGACCGGATGGAATGGTGGCGGGAGGCACGCTTCGGAATGTTCATCCATTGGGGAGTGTACTCGGTACCCGCAGGTACATATAATGGACAAAAGATCAACCGCATCGGCGAATGGATCATGAATAGGGGAAAGATTCCCGTAGCCGAGTACCAGCAGTTTGCGAAGCAATTCAACCCGGTAAAATTTGATGCGGATGCATGGGTGAAGATGGCAAAGAACGCCGGCATGAAATACATCGTGATCACCGCGAAGCACCATGACGGCTTCGCGATGTTTAAATCTGCTGCCAGTAAATGGAATATAGTGGATGCTACGCCATACGGAAAAGATATACTTAAACAATTGGCCGAGGCATGCCGGAAGAATGGAATTAGATTAGGGTTCTATTACTCGCAGGCCCAGGACTGGAATAATCCCGGTGGTTCGGCTGCCAGGAAAGCAACGAGTGAGGGTTGGGCGAATCCCGATTCCGCCAGGATCGATGCGTACACTGCTGCCAATAGCGGTCACTGGGATCCTGCACAGACGACAAAGACGATGTCGCAATACATGGATGATGTAGCAGTGCCACAGGTAAAAGAATTGCTGACGAACTATGGCGACGTTGCCGTTCTCTGGTGGGATACTCCTACAGGAATGACGGATGAATATGCGGAGAAATTGAATGCCCTGCTTAAACTTCAGCCAAACATCATCACCAACGATCGCCTTAAACGTCCCAATTTTCCCGGCGACTATAAAACACCCGAACAAAGAATACCTAACCTCAGTGAATTGGATGGCAAGGACTGGGAAACCTGTATGACGATGAATGAGACATGGGGATATAAGAGTTATGCCCACAACTGGAAGAGCACCGAGACGCTTGTTCGCAATCTCGTGGATATCGCATCTAAAGGAGGAAATTATTTATTAAATGTAGGGCCAACAGCAGAAGGTACATTCCCACAGGAAAGCATCGACATCCTGAAAGGAATGGGCGACTGGATGAAAGTAAACGGGGAAGCCATCTATGATACCAAAGCGAGCCCGTTTGGGTTATTCACCTGGGGCCGTTGTACCAAAAAGGAAGATGGAAAGAATACAACGCTTTACTTCTCGGTATTCGACTGGCCGAAGGATGGTAAGCTGATCATACCAGGATTGAAGAGTGAGGCCATTGCTGCAAAACTCCTGGCAAATGGAACTAAACTTAAGACTTCGACAACTGCTGAAGGGCTTTTGATCAGTGTGCCGGAGAAGGCGATTGATCCCATCGCTACAGTGATAAAGGTAGAGATAAAGGGAATGTGATTCGAGAATCGATAGACGTGAATCGTGAAACGTCAATCGTGAATAGTGACAGTCTTAAAATTGCTCAAATCGGTTAGTGTCTTCACAAGATTCTCGAAACCTTTAAAAGAAATACAAAGATCGGAGACTGTTCACGATTGACGTTTCACGATTGACGTTTCACGATTCACGTTCTTCACGTTTCACGTTTTTAATATTGCTATATGAGAATGAGACACTACAGGATAACGCTAATAATAGCCAGCTTTTTTTTAGCCTGCACGTCCGTGCACGCACAGGATACGTTATCAAAGTATATCCTCAGTCCGAAGGCTGGCCCTGCGCCGCGCATCAACGGACCGAAGGTGT
>Ga0193753_10000244_pt1 | contig 53711 bp, 39 predicted proteins | sample H1c2metaG_FD_144925 | JGI IMG/M metagenome (GOLD analysis project Ga0193753, IMG submission 144925) | Soil microbial communities from a riparian zone of the East river system, Colorado, United States - H1c2 | ecosystem: Environmental > Terrestrial > Soil > Riparian zone | place: USA: East...
TTGCGGTCTCGGGTCTCAGGGCCATGGGGCCGCGAATGCCCGGCAACCCTTCAGGTAGGTTAATGTGCGCCATTCTCTTTTGATTTGTCTGTGTCGGGTCTTTGAGGCATTACGTATCCCATGGAGGCCATTCGCTTTCCCATGGGCTCATATTCCAGAGGGTCCGTTGGCGTTAATGTATCAAGACCATCAACGTATCTATTAAACATAGAGAAGGTAGCCGCGATTAAAACGGTATCATGAATGTCGCGGTCAGTGGCGCCTTCATCCCTCGCCTTTGCAATATCCTCTGGCGTCACAAGCTTTCCGTTTTGCTGAACTTTTCCCGCGATCTTAAGCAGCGCCTTCATCTTTAGAGTGAGAAGCGATGTTTCCGTTTGTCCAATAACGCAATTAACTACATCGCGTTGATCGCCAAACAACTCCCGGGCCGCGGCCGCATGGCTACTGGCGCAGAAGACGCATTCATTGCGTGTTGACACGTGGGTGGCAATAAGTTCGCGTTCAGCCGGTGTGAGAGGAGAGGGATCTCTCAGCAAGACCTGTGCAAGCTCATATAGATGCTTGCCAGTATCAGGTCTAAACATAACCAGGCTTCTTATACCTGGGACACCAGCTGGTACTTCAATGTGTGCCATTATGATTTTTGATCTTTATTTTTTTCAGACGTAGCATAAACAGCAGCGAAGCCCGCCAGGAAAATTCCTGAAAAGCTCAGCAGCGCGTTGCTGTATCCGCCAAGCGTGGTTACTAAAACGCCGATAAAGAAGACAGCCAACGCCGTTACGACCCTTCCAATATTAAAGCAAATGCCCGTGTAGGTGCCCCTGATGTGAAATGGAAAAAGCTGCGGAATGTATATTGACAACAGTCCCTGGCTTATTCCAAAGAACAAGGAAAGTAAAGTTAGCTCAACGTATATAACTTTGGAAAAGGAATTATTTAATCCAAAAAGCAGCAACGAAACGATGATACACATAGAGAAACAGAAAAGCATTGCCTTTCTCACGCCAAGCCCATTGGAAACCCATCCGGAAATGAATCCGCCGGTAAGTCCTCCAGCACCTAGGAGCATCATCGCTACGCCGCGTTGTGTTTGCCCTTCAGATTCCGGTAACAAGCTTTGAACCCAGGTAGGTATCCAGGAAAACATTCCCCAGAGTCCGATGAGCATGGAGCCAAAAATTATCGTCCCTTTGATCAGGTTCGCTTTTTCTTCGGGGCTTTGTTTGCCATCGTTCAATTGAGGATTGGCTTTCGCATGTCTCCAGTTTTCAGATTCTGTAAGCATCCATAGCGATATCAAAGCGATCAGTACTGCAAAAGAGCCCACCAAAAATCCTTGCCTCCAATCGTTCACGAGAACCGTGACGAGTCCTGAAGAGAAAATACCAATTGGAAAGCCGATTGAATCAATTCCAATGATGACGGATCTCGTCTTTGCTGGCCAGATCTCGGACAGCAGGGTAGGGGTAAGTACGAGTATACCTCCAACCGCTAAACCCGACAGCAATCTGAACAGTACCACCATCTCCCATGATGACGCGAAACTGATCATTATGGTAAAGACGCCGAACATGCCGGCCGATAGAGCAAGGGACTTCACTCTGCCAATCCTGTCACTGATAAAACCCCATAAAAATCCACCGATGGCCCAACCAACCAGGTACAATGAATTAATGTAGGCGCTGATCTGATTGATATCAGAATTAGGTACCGTACCTGAGAGGTCCCGCACAACAACTGGGAGATAAACCGACATGAGTGTCGAAATAAGTCCGGCGAAAATGTTGCTGAAAAAACATATTGCAAAAGAGATCCACAAGTACCCACTGATTTTCTCAGTGCGTACCTGATCCGCCGTTGCAAGGTCTACGTTAGGCATCATTTCAACAATTGATCAAATGTAACACTTACGTAGTAGATAGCACCAATAGAAGGCGAGCCATATGCCTGATATACCTGGTTGTTGAATAAATTATTTGCGCCCAACTTGATGATCGACTTAATGGGGAGCACTTTATAGCTAACCTGGGCGTCAACAATCGAGAATGCCTCGATCGTGCCAGGGCGAAGTTGATTGAACGTGCTTGTCCATTCGTACGTGTCCTGCCAGCGCCATGCGATATTAAAGCCAATGTTCTCGGTTATTTTGCTGTTACCGAATGTCACAGTTGTCCTGTACTTGGGAGTATTGAATGCCGGTATGTCATTAGGACTCGCGTCGTGCAGGTCAAACGTTGCGAACGTGCCGTTGGCGCCAATGGTATAATTGTGAGGCATTACATATGTTAATCCCAGCGTGGCGCCCTGAGCGGTGACCCGATCGCTGGCGTTCGTGTACAATTGAAAAAGATGGCTATTACCGCTTAGCAGGTCCGCGGCGGCCTGCGGGTTGATCGTTCCATCAGGCAGCGTCACATTACTTGCTGGCTGCATGACAACCTGGTTGAGAAGGAAATCATTGTAGCTGCTGAAATAATAGTTTGCATCGATTAAGAGGTTATTATTGATAAGGCCCTTGTAGCCAACTTCAAATACTTTCACGCGTTCTGGCCTGATATAGTCAACGTCAGATACCACCAAAAGGTCTTTTGTTGCCATGATTGCATCCTGCGGTTTTGCACCTTGGGCAACGGCCTGACCGAACGCACCGAAGAATGGTCCAAGTGAGGTCGAAGTAAAGGAATTTTCATAGACGTTCATTCCTGCGCTGTTATCAGGTACACCACCCAGGATGGTTATTGGGCCGGCATTCAATTTAATGTATTGGTCGCCTGGCGTTGGATTTCTGAAGCCGGTCTGAAATGAGGTTCTGAAATGGTGATTGCGTGCAACAGTGTACACAGCTGAGGCACGTGGCGTAAGCCGACCTTCGAAGTTCTGATTCTTGTCGTAGCGTATGGATGCAGTAAGCTTGAGCTTGTCCTGGATAAGCCGCTTGCCGGCCTGCACAAATGCGCCACCTTCTTTAATAATGATCTTCTTGTCTTTATCGTCGAACAACGTTCCGTTGGTGAACATGTCATAGAGCCTGAAATTTCCTCCAACCAACACATCCAGAACTTTTATTTTCTGAGAGAAGTCATACTGACCTTCTGCGTGATAGAGTTTGCTCTGGCTGAGTATCCCTGCGCCGCTTAGGCCCTGTGTTGCGATGAGTCGTTCCTTCTGCGCATTGAATTGGTCGGTGCCCGGCAAGAATCTTCCTTCGTCTGCAAAGGTTCTGGCCGCGCTGTGATTTCCACCAGACACACCGTTGATAGCGCCAGTGAATGCCTGCTGATATCGTTGGTACCACATATTGTCAGCCTGATCCTCCGAGACGATGTTCCCATTAAAGTCTCTTACCCAGGTTTTATTGATAAGCTGGCCGAGTCCTTTGGCATTGTAGGAGTCATGCGAATCTTCCAGTGTTGCGTAACCCCGGATGAAATAGTTGCTGCCTTTGAGCTCAACCTTGTGCTGCTGCAAAGTGAAATTATTAATGGAGAAACGATTGCTTCCCGTATAGTTTGCCGTGCCTTGACCAAAATTATATTGATAGCTTAATGTCATATTGTCGGTGATGCGGTAATGCAACGCACCGTTGAGTTTCAGACTGTATACATCATAATCAGTGAGATGACGTTCCTCATACCCGGTCCGCGACACCCTGCCTACACCGGGCAATGTGCGTGCTTCGTCATCACCATAAATGTTCAGTGCATTTCGCGCGGGATTATTATCGCCGCGTTGTTCTTCCGGCGTACCTGGATCGACGTCGGTGTAATTGGTAGCGAAGAAATCAAGCCCTGAGAAGTATGACGCATTGAACTTGAATGCAAATTTATTATTGAAAGCTTTTGCGTACCGGATGCCAAAATCACTAAGCGCATGTGGATCTGCATATTGTTCACTGATGTGGTTAACGCCCAGTTTGCCCTGTACGCTTAATCCTTGATATTCAAAGGGATCTTTGGTTCTCAGCATGAGTACACCATTGAATGCTACGGGGCCATACAATGCCGACGCCGCACCTGGAATCAATTCGGCGCTCTCCATATCGAGATCTGATGAACCAAAAAGATTCCCGACCGCAAAGCCAAGCCCTGGGGTTTGGTTGTCAACGCCGTCTACAAGCTGAAGAAAGCGCGAGTTTCCAGTGCTATTGAAACCACGGGTATTGATTTGATTAAATGTCAACCCGCTTGTGACCATCTCGACGCCTTTGAGATTCTGGAGGCCATCATAAAATGTGACGGAAGCGGTTGACCTTATGTCCCGTGAATCCATTTTCTCAATACTGACGGGTGATTCGAGAATACTCTCGTCGACGCGTGAAGCCGAGAATACCACTTCGTCCATTAATTCACTTGCTTCCGCAAGTTTTACAGCGACGTTGGTAGTCGCGCTGGTTACCTCGATCTCCTGTTTCTGATAACCAATTACAGATACCACAAGGGTAAGCGGTGGTTTCACTGAAGTGTCAATGCTGAATTCTCCGTTTGCATTAGTGACGCTGCCGGATGTCTTGCCCTTTACGATAACATTTGCATCGGAAATAGGTTGATCCTTTTCATCAGTTACCTTGCCGGTGAGTTTTGTTGTTTGTGCGAGAGTCGCATTGACGAGTAGCAATAAAAAACAAGAAGAAAGTAAAAGTCTTTTCATAGGGAGGGTGTCAATCGTTTGGGGATTAGGTGTTGTTTACTTCTTTTTCAGGTGGTCATAACCCTGAGGCAATCTTTGATATCCATGGGTTGCGAGCCGGCCAGCCAAGGTTTGATAATATTCAGGATTCTCCGGCACGAGCGTGGCGAGACCGTCGACGTACCTGTTGTAAAGACAGAAAAGCGCCGCGATAAGTACAGTATCATGTATTTCAATATCCGAGGCGCCTGCATTCTTTGCGCGCAGGACAGACGCTGAATCGACATTTTTGCCTCCTTGCTGAACCTTATGGGCAATGTGAAGCAGCGCTTTCATTTTTTCGCTGATGATAGCTGTGTCAATATTCTTTTTGATCTGAGCTGTGGTTGTGCAGTCACCAAGCAGCAAGTCAGCGGCAGCAGTATGTGCGGTCGTACAGAACTTGCATTCATTGTTGTGTGACACGATGGTGGCAATGAGTTCTCTTTCTCCGACCGTCAATGTTGACGGACCCCTGAGCAGCAATTGCGTAAGGTCTCGAATCGGTTGGGCAGAATCTTTTCTATACTCCAGCAATCCAGTTATTCCTGGCAGATGTTCTTCAAGTGGTATATAAGGCATATTGAAAATGATTTTTTCGAGGTTCAAGACCAGTTACCGCCAGTAGCCCAAACCCAAAAGGGCCCTGGCGGAACTGCATCTTGCGACTAGACACCAATGAGAGACGAGCTCTCAAATTTTAAAGAGATTGCTTCACGGTGAAATATGAATTGCCCTGATATTGCTTAGCTCAGGTTAAAACACTTCGGCGTGCAGGCCAAAATGAAATCGCAATACAAAATGTGAAACAATTGGCTCACGATATGTGAGCAAAAAGCCAACGCTGGAACTCGTTGGCCAAAGTCTTAGCCTCGTTCCGGTGGATGGATTACCGAGGGAATAAACGAGGGAATTAAATGACGACTGTGTCCGCTAGTTTCAACTTCGCGCTGCCAGCCGCCTGAAATAGATTTTATCGTAAATGTTTGTACGATATAATCTTTAATAAAGGAAACGGTGTTCTTTGCGCCGTGATGGCTATCGGCTGCCTTGTCAGTAAAAGTTTTAACGAAACTTGAGATCGCCTCGTGAATGCGTTTGTTTTCAACGTCTCTGATGCACACTACAGTTAGCGTATCGTGCTGATACTTTTGTTTGACAAGTCTGTAGTACTGGCCTTTGTATTCAAAAATACCGTCAACCCTTTCGAACGCTGCATTGTCGTTCATGTATGGAACGGCAATTGGAATTTTGATCGTAACTGTTTGAGATTCTTCGTACTGATTGGAGTCGATGCTCCTGGTCATGGCAACATTGTTCTGATACTGTAGCCCCATAAATACGCCGTAGTACCCCATGATATTAAGGAGCAGAACAGCAATAAGGACGACTGACGAGAACTTTTTCAACGATTCGGGTGTGAAAACTTATCTAAACTAAAAGAAAAGATTTTAAAATTCAAAATGGGGCTGGTGCCGTTACTGCATTTTCAAGCGTTTGCAACTGTCTAAAATCGACGTTTAACAATGCGTCCACCAACAAAAAGCGCGCAATACGTAGTCATGCGGATCTGACCGCCTTCAACGGCAAAAATTTAGACCGAATCGGAATTAAGGCAACCTCCTTTTCACACGTACCTAAAATCTGGTATCGTAATTGAGCGTGGCGCAGGCGTATCAAAAAAACTTGAATGCTTGCGAATTTTGGACGTTAAGCTATAATCGTTGCAAAGGAGCTATATTAAACCCTCATTTTATAAGCGGTTTATTTTATCATGGCAAGAAAGTTGAAAGAAAGTCGATCGTCAAATTTTGCAAGGCAACTGGGCAAATCCCCAACTGGCATAAATGGACTGGATGAAATAACATTTGGTGGAATTCCCACGGGCAGACCGACATTGGTCTGTGGTGGTCCGGGCTGCGGTAAAACGTTGTTGGCAATCGAGTTTGTTGTCCGGGGAGCATTGCATTACAATGAGCCTGGGGTGATCATAGCCTTTGAAGAGAAGTCAGGAGAACTGGCTACAAATGTGTCGTCCTTGGGATTTGATCTAAACAAACTTGAGCGGGAGAAAAAGCTTAAAGTAGATTATGTGCACATCGACAAGTCGGAGATCCAGGAGACGGGAGCGTACGACCTTGATGGTTTGTTCATCAGGATAGGCCATGCGATCGATTCGATTGGCGCAAAGCGCGTTGTCATCGATACGATCGAGAACTTATTTTCTGGTCTTTCCAATGAAGGCATTTTGCGCTCCGAGATCCGCAGGTTGTTTCAGTTCTTAAAAGACCGCGGTGTTACAACGGTCATCACAGGCGAAAAGGGTGACAATACACTTACCAGGCAAGGTCTTGAAGAATACGTTTCCGATTGCGTCATATTGCTTGATCACAGGATCCATAACCAGATTTCTACCCGGCTGTTGCGCGTTGTGAAGTATAGGGGTACCGTGCATGGCACGAATGAATACCCATTCCTCATTGATCGTGATGGCATTTCGGTACTTCCGATAACGTCATTGGAATTGCGGCATACTGTATCCAGCGAGAAGATCTCGTCGGGAATACCAAGTTTGGACCAAATGCTCGACGACGGTAAAGGATTTTTCAGGGGTTCCAGCATTTTAGTCTCGGGTACAGCGGGAACGGGCAAGACGAGCATTGCTGCTTCCTTTGCCTACGCAACCTGTAAAAGAAAGGAACGTTGCCTTTTTTTTGCTTTTGAAGAGAGCCCGGAACAGATCATCCGGAATATGGGTTCGATCGGAATGAACCTCCGTGAACACATTGACAAGGGTTTGTTGCAATTTCACTCGTCTCGTCCCACGTTGCATGGACTCGAGATGCATCTGGTCGAGATTCATAAAAAAATTGAAAGGTTTGATCCAAAAACAGTGATCCTGGATCCTATTACTAACCTTGTTACCGTTGGCTCGATGAGTGAGGTCAAGTCAATTTTGATCCGGCTGATCGATTTTCTTCAAACGAAGCAGATCACAGTTTTGTTCACGGCGCTCAATCTAAACTCTAACGTAGACACGCAGACTGATGAGGGTGTCTCGTCACTTGTTGATAGCTGGCTTTCCGTCAGGGATGTGGAATCGAACGGGGAGAGGAATCGCGGGCTGTACATTATGAAATCAAGGGGAATGCAGCATTCGAATCAGATAAGGGAATTTATCATCACAGATCACGGTCTTAAACTGGTGGACGTATTTATCGGCCCGGATGGAATTCTGATAGGATCTGCGCGCGAATCGCAACAACTGGAAGAGGCAACCGGTATTGAACTGCGTAATTTTGAGGTGTCGAGAAAAGATCGCGAGATACGCCGTAAACGTGTTGTCCTCGAAACCAAAATAGCAACACTGAAAGAGGAATTTGAATCACTAAAAGATGAGCTCAATAGAGCGCACCAGGAAGAGGAATTTAGAAAGCAGACTACAAAAAAGAACAGATACGATCTTACGCAAAACCGGAACAAACAAGGGAACCTTAACCAGTCAGATAAGAAGAGGAAATGAGCAAGGTCCAAAAGAAATTCTACAAAATGACGGGGCATAATCCTGTATACAATGGGAGATAAAATGAAGAATAGTAAATATATTTTGAAGTTGTTCATCTCCGGAGCATCTCCTAATTCCATCAGAGCGGTTAGTAACCTGAAGAGCTTGTGTGAGGCACATCTTAAATTTAATTACACGCTTGAAATCATCGACGTTCACCAGGAAACTGCATTGGCGCGTCAGGAGCAGATCGTGGCACTACCTTTGCTAATCAAAAAATTTCCGCTACCAGAAAGGAAATTAATAGGAGATATGTCTGACACAAAAAAGGTATTGGACGGTTTAGGATTGATCCAATAAGTTTGAAGCAATGGAGTCCAGAATTGACGGCAAACTTGCGGACAAGCTAAAGGAGCTTGAGGACCAGCTAGACGAAGCAAACGACACGATCGAAGCTATCCGAAGCGGTCAAATCGATGCGCTGGTCGTCAATACCAGCGACGGTCACGCGCTTTACACACTTAAGTCAGCTGACCATGCTTATCGCGTATTCATTGAAAAAATGACTGAAGGAGCAGTGACGCTCAACCTCGCAGGACTGATCATATATTGTAACTCGAAATTTGCGGCAATGGTTAACCATCCGATGACAGAAGTCATTGGCTCTCCCTTTGCTCAATTTATCATGGAGAAAAACAAGAAGGAACTTGAGCTTGTGTTTTCAAAGGGTTGGAAAGAGGATGTCAAGACCGAAGTTAGCCTTGATTGTGATGCGGGAGAGACGCCAGCTCAACTGTCTGTAAATTCGCTTGTCCTTGAGGGCGGTCGCTTCCTAAACATTATTGTAACGGACCTTACGACACAAAAGGAGGCTGAAAGGGAATTAAAAAATAAGAATGAGCAGCTGTTAGTATTAAACGAAGCACTGTCAAAGAGCAATCATGACCTGCAGCAATTCGCTAGCGTTGCGTCACACGACCTGCAAGAACCTTTGCGCAAGATCCAGGTCTTCTCGAAGTTTTTGAAGGACAGAAGTTTCGGTGAAATGACGGCTGCGTCAAAGCAATACGTGGAAAAGATAATATCTTCCGCAAACAGGATGAAAACGCTCATCGTAGACATCCTTGCCTATTCGAAACTTTCAGCTGAGGATTCAAAATTTGAGGAAGTTGACCTCAAGGCACTTTTCGAAGAGATCATCGACGATTTTGATCTAAAGATTGAGGAAAAACAGGCTCTGGTTGAATTAGGGGAGCTCCCTACGATTGAGGTGAACAAGGGTCAATTGCGACAGGTATTTAACAATTTAATCAGTAATGCATTGAAATTTACAAGGCCTGGCGTTCAACCGCGCGTTATTATCCAACACAAGAAGATAAATGCAAGGGAGATCGGGCTGTCATTGCTGGACGACGAAAATTATTGCAGGATCAGCGTTAAGGACAATGGAATTGGGTTTGATGAAAAATATGCTTCGGCGATCTTCAGCCTTTTCGAGCGGCTAAACCCAAAATCCACCTTTGAGGGATCAGGTATTGGATTGGCTATTGCGCAAAAAATAATTGACAAACATCACGGGATAATTATTTCAAAGAGCAAGGAAGGGGAAGGATCAGAATTCAATATTATACTACCCATCAAACATAAAAATGAAAACGTCAGTTAGGAAAATCATGCTGGTAGAGGATGACCCTGACGACAGAGATCTGTTCCTTTTCTTTTATGCTAAGCGCAACGACCTCCGGTTGTTGCCTGTTTTCGAAAATGGCGTTGAACTCATAGATCACCTAAACTCAATCTCCTCGAATGACGAGTTGCCCGACCTGATCGTGCTTGATCAGAATATGCCCAAGATGAACGGAAAACAAACCCTTCAGTTTCTTAAGTCGCACGAACGCTTTTCGAAAATTCCTGCTGTGATCTATTCAACGTACACGGACAGCACCCTTATCGTTGAATGCACTGAACTAGGTGCCAATATGGTGGCGGTTAAGCCAATAGACGACGATGGCTATCAGAAAATGATGAATGATTTTCTGCAGGTTTTTAATGTGTAGTTCGGAATGTCAGCGAAAGAAATAATTAACTAATCCAATAAGTCCAAGGGTCAGCAGTACAAGTCCAGGGATCATTCTGACCAATCTGTTGTGTTGAAAACGCGTGGATATCTTCGTTGCACCCACGGCCAGAATAGATAACAGCAACATTACACCCACAGCCGTCCCAAATACATAACTATGCAATCGCCAGGGCGTGCTTAGGTCAATCCACCCTTGCATCTTAAGGTAGGCAGTGACACCAATCCAAAATGGTATTGCCTGCGGATTCAGAATACTCAGCACAAGACCTCTGACGAAACCACTCTGCTGGAATTTTTCAGAAACCACTGTTGGACGTCGTGCGGACCAGATACTAAAGACACCCACCAATGTCATTACAGATGCGCCAGTGAGCTGGAAATTTTTTAAAATGATGGGTGAAGATGTGATAAGGTCTTCGAACACCACAGCAATCCAGGTATATGGATACTCAACTATTGATACGGCCAGTGCAAAGCGAAGGGCGGTCTTCACTTTGTTTTCAAGGCCAAGCTGAAGCACCAGGATGTTGAGCGTTCCAGGCGGAATAGAACCAATAAAACTGAATATCAGTCCGAAAATAAAAACCTGGAGTATCAAATATCCGGATTAAGACAGAAATGGGAAACACGACAATATCCTCATTTTCCCATGATTTTGATATTTCTAAACCTGTTGTTTTGCAGGGAGAATTTGGTGGCGTCAGCTCTTAGCGACGATAGGAACGCCCGGTCCTGCCGATTGGATGCTGGATCGCTGCCTTATTTTGTCAATCAGTTGTTCGCCAAGTCGAATGCCCCTCTTCTCAATGTGTTTGTACGTCCATTTTGAAAGCACGTAGGTAGTGAAAATTGTAAAGAGGAAAACGACCATAAAATTAACGTGCTCATTAAGCTCGATGATGCCTGAAGCTCTGGATGTTAGCCATAGGCCCAACTCTACCAATACCGGATGAATCAAATACGCGCTAAAACTAACTGTCCCCAATTTATTGATAGGTTTGATCATCATGTTCACGCGTGTTTTCGAGATACACCAGGCAAAGCAAAACAGGACCGCTGTATATATGTATTCTGGCTGAATTAAAAAATAGGGAAATTTCAAATCGAATTGGACTATGCTAAGCAGAAAAAATATTGCCATAATGGTCACAAGCATCCATTCCTGATACTTTATAGAATTTTTCTCAATGAAATATAGCAGAAGGATACCTGAACAAAATACTGGAAATTGGTTGGGTAACCAGAAGTAAAAAACCCAATCGCGATGAATCACCCATGGATGAGACGTGTAATTCGCGATGATGTAATGGACAATCAACTGAACCGCTATGGATGCAATTACAGTTGAAATAACCAAAATACAAGCTTGTCGCAAATTCTTGATGAACAAGAATAAAAACGGGGTAATCAGGTAGAAAAGCATTTCATCGCCAATGGTCCATCCGCCCGGCGGGATATAATTGATGGCTGACAAGTACAAACCATTAATAAAAAATACGTTTGCCAGTATATTAGTATAGTCAAACGGAGTCGGCGGTAGCCAAATTGAGTGGAAGTACGTTCCGTAGACAATGTAAGCGAGACAGGCGAGCCAGTATAGCGGAGCAATGCGAAATATCCTTCTTATAAAGAAAAATCGAGTAGTATCCTGACCATCGATAAGCTTTCTTTTTCTATAAGAGCTAAATAATGTAAAGCTACTGGCAATGAAGAATAACATTACGCCATAATTGCCTGAGTATGTGATTCCTGTTCGTGGCACGTCCCCAAAAAAGGGATGGGCGGAGTGTGACATCATGACCATGAGTATTGCATAGCCGCGGAGGGCATCAACCCAATCGTACTTTTCAATTTCCCTCGTCAACTTTTTCGCGGCTGGTGGTGTCGTTAAAGTCATGTTCTTCATCAATTCAAAGACTTCCGCGAACGCCACAGGATAACAACTTCAAAACTTCCAAATGGGGAAATAATTCCCCAGTATGTAGATGTACGGTCACACATTTGACGTACAGAACGGGTAGTGATGTATTCTGCCATTGATTTTCCGTGGGTTTAAGCGATCAAATGGGTGCTCAAGCCTATTTCCATTAGATCTGAAAAAATGATTTATGAATTAGGCAACAATGGTACCATAGTTAGTTTGAACTAATATAAGGTGGTCATGGGCAAAATGGAATCCCGCTACGGCGTAGTGAATTTAAAAGCCTCGAGCGCATATATGGATCGTTGAAAGAGTTATGAGTCATGAGTTATGACTCTCCTCATGACTCTCCTTCAAGTTTATTTAGAGGAAATTTTTTATAAATGTTAGATTACATCGTCTTCAATGTGTCGAAGTGTTCAAAACGAATTAAAGCAAATTAGTCTATGGCTGTTCTGGCAATGGATCTGGGAGGAACAAAGCTGTCCTCGGCAATTTTTTCGTCACTAGGTGAGATCGTCACTAAGGAAGTAGTCCCGGTGAATGGAATGAAAGGCAATGAAGTAGCCAAGGTCATCACTACTGCAATACAAAGGCAGTTAGCGAATCACGCCATCAAATCGATAGGCATTTCAGTGCCTGGAATAAGTCGCCATAAGACCGGCACTGTGTGGGCTCCAAATATTGAAGGATGGGAAGATTACCCATTAGCAAATGAAATACAGGGCGTAGCCGGACGGATACCCGTGGGGATCGATGACGATCGCGCCTGCAGCATTTTTGGTGAGCAATGGCAGGGTCATGCCAAGGGTTGTAAGGATGTTGTTTTTTTAGCTATCGGTACAGGTATTGGCGCAGGGATATTGTCTGGTGGAAATCTTATACGGGGTTCACAAGACATAGCCGGCGCTATCGGGTGGTGGGCCCTGCAAAAACCATTTATAGCGCCGTATAGCAATTGTGGTTGTTTTGAATACTATGCTTCCGGCGGTGGCATTCCGAAACTGACAAATGACTTTCTTCAGCGTGACGCAACCCCCTCGCTGTTGCGCAATATTCATTCGGCTGATATAACAGCGCATCAGGTATTTGATTCCTACGATAAAGGCGATCGTGTTGCAGTCATGATCATTCAGGAATGTATAACCTTTTGGGGCATGTCTGCTGCCAACCTTGTCAGCATTCTCAATCCGGAAAAGATCATATTTGGAGGTGGGGTGTTTGGTCCGGCGTCAAGATTTATTGATGCCATAAAAGCTGAAGCCACTAAATGGGCACAACCTGTCAGTATGAGACAGGTTTCATTCGAGCGCTCTGCACTCGGTCCCGATGCCGCATTGTTTGGGGCAGCGAACGTGGCGCTGAGTAAATTAAACAACAATGCGTAAGCGGTTCGTCAGAAAAGCTGTATTCATTTCGGCGTGCCTTGGTATGCTCCTTTTTGGAATAACGCTTATTACCCTGGGTTCTGTTTCGCAATCTGTTCAAGAAAGGTTCAGCCTTGACGCCGAATCTTCAGGCACACTGTTTTCCATCTTGCCTTTTGGTATTTTGGCAGGCTCACTCGTATTTGGTCCGTTTGCCGATCGGTACGGATACAAGGTTGTTTTCTTGTTGGCAACCGTCGCAATGTTCTTAGGCTTTGAGGGTATCTCAAACGCCGCTACATTGGTTGTTTTAAAGCTTAGCGTATTTGCTTTTGGCTTTGGCGGTGGTTGTATCAACGGTGCTACCAACGCGGTGATTTCTGATATTAGCACTGACGAAAAAAGTGCCAACCTCAGTATTCTCGGTGTATTTTTCGCCATTGGCGCGCTGGGGATGCCGTTCATTTTGGCAACGCTCCAGGATGAATTTTCAATTCAGTCAATCGTCACTATCATTGGTTTTCTACCGTTGTTATTTGGCGTGTTCTTTTTGCTGGTCAGTTTTCCGGAAGCTAAGCAGATCAAGGGAACTCCATTATCAACCGCATTGGCCCTATTGAGAAACCCCTGGCTACTGGTCATCGGATTTTTTCTTTTCTGTCAGAGTGGTTTCGAAGCCATTATCAATAATTGGACTACATCTTTCCTCATGCAAGAGAATCATGTGGGATCAACAGCGGCGCTATACGCGCTCACCCTGTACGTTGCAGCGATGGCACTCATGAGAGTGATCATGGGAAGTGCATTAAGGAAGGTAACCCCAAAAATAATCTTGTTCATTTCAATCGCGTTCCTATTGACTGGTTCCGTGCTGATGAAGTTTTCCAGTACTTATTATGAATCAGTAGGAGGGCTGATCAGTATTGGTGCCGGCTTGGCAGCAGGCTTTCCAGTGATGCTCGCGTTTGTCGGAAATCGTTACCACGATGTTTCAGGGACGGCATTCAGTGTGGTAATATCCATTGCCCTGGTGGGAAATATGTTTATCAACTATGCGATGGGCATCGTCGCAAGAAATTTTGGCGTTGGCCATCTTGCAACCCTTTCAGGAATTCTTACTGTGCTTATGCTCATTTCGTCAATAATCATTCTGAAACAATCTAAATCATAAATCAATATTATGCTGGCTAAACAATGGCTCAACAATGCCCGGAACGTCATGGACCGGATTGAGGAAACACAAATTGAAAACATCAGAAAGGCTGCCGAGATCATGGCTGACAGCATTCAAGCGGGGAGGTGGGTTCATACGTTCGGATGTGGTCACGCTACAATTCCCATTGAGGAAATATATCCGCGTATTGGCGGATTTGTTGGCTTCCATCCCATGGTCGAATTGCCGCTTACTTTTTTTACAAGGATCACCGGTGAGATGGGTGTTCATCAATTCCTGTTTTTGGAGCGAGCGGAGGGATACGGAATTGAGATTATGAAGGGCTACACCTTCGACGCCCGGGATACGATGTGGATATTTTCTCATTCCGGCATAAACAATGTAAACATCGACATTGCGATAGAAGCAAAGAAAAAAGGGATGAAGGTAATCGCGTACGGTTCTGCCGCCGAAGCCAAAGGAAAAAAAACGAGGCACTCAAGTGGTAAGACCATATTCGATATTGCTGATCTGGTAGTGGATTCCTGTGCGCCACTGGCTGATGCATCAGTGCCTCTTAAAAATCACATTGACAAAGTAGGACCTATCTCCACAATGGCGTTCGTAACCTGTGTTTGGATGACCGTAACCACCGTTGCCGAAATTCTTGCGGATCGCGGTGTCAAGCTTTTCATTCACCCATCACACAATGCTCCTGGCGACAACACCTCCAAGGATCGATTAGACGAAGCGCTGGCTGAATATAAAAGGCGAGTTGCAGGAGTCTAGAATGATTGGCCGAGTTATGCTCCTCGATGAACCCAAAATATGGCTAACAATCTGGTCAGAACTCTGGAAAATCAATTCAAACGCGTTATCTTAGTTGGGAGGAATTTTACCCAAACCGATGGACCTGCCCGAAACCGACGATTGGACCAAAACATCTAACCAGATTTTTTGGGGAGAAATTGCGCCATATGACCATGTGGTTCAGATTTATGAGAACGACGACGTGTTCCTCGATTTACTGTCGGGCTTTGTGAGCGGCGGGCTTGGTGCGGGCGAAAGTGTAATAGTGATCGCAACGGAGACCCATTTGAAGGCGATCGAGGAGAGACTAAGTGCCATAGGATATAGCATTTCACATCTGAGGTCCAAGAATCAATATCTTCCGATCGATGCCGAGAAAATGCTTTCCAGGTTTATGGTGAGTAACTGGCCGGATGAAAATCTCTTCAACATGGTTGTGAACGAGCTTATGGCTAAGGCTAAGGGAAATCGCCGTCGCGTCAGGGCGTTTGGTGAAATGGTCGCACTGCTATGGGCCAAGGGTCAGGTCGACGCTACGGTACGGCTGGAGCACCTTTGGAATAAATTTTGCGAGAACGAGTCATTCTGTTTGTTCTGTGCCTACCCTAAGAGCGGATTTACACAGGACGCGAGTGAATCTGTTATGCATATTTGTGGCGCCCATTCTAAAATGATCGCGGGCGCCGGCAAAGGAAAGACCGATCTCATCTATAGAACCCTGGGACGGAAAAGTGTTGTCTAGTCGGCTCGACTATTAGATCCAACCTATAAAATTATGCCGTTTGCGGCCTCCTGTCCGCGGGGAGATCGGGATTAAGACTTTGCGGCAAAATTCCTGTACACAGGTGTCGCCAGGTCATCCATTCAATCTGCCGTCCTTGGATTATTCGGACCGTTGTGTGCAAAAAGTAATACATTTGACTGCCGCCTGAGCCCTTCAGATGAATACCATGATCCGAGCGCCGGATACAATGCTACCTAATACACGGTTGGTGGAAAAGCAACCATTTGATCGGAAGTCTTACGGAAAGAATGAATAGGAAATGAAACGAAAAACCTTTTTAGGCGCGCTTACTTTTTCTACCTGCATTGGCAAGCAGGCGAGAAGGCAAGATTCCTATCCAGAATGATTTTGCCCGCAATGCCGAGGCAGCACGCATCATAGCCGTCAACAAAAATGGCGATCGTCTATCAGGTCAGTTTGATATCTATCTATAGTGAACTTAAATTAATTTACTTATGAAAAAAACAAAAAGAACAATCTTAATGTTAGCAATTGTCTGCTCATTATTTTCAGTCACCGCGCTCTTAGCGCAAGGCGATAAAGCAAATAGGCCAAGCCCTCCGGCAACGGCGACTGGTAAGGTTGGTGCCGCAACGATTAAGGTGGCGTATAGCAGCCCGTCAGTGAAAGGACGAAAAATATGGGGAGACTTAGTCCCCTACGGCAAAGTTTGGAGAGCAGGGGCGAACGAAGCGACTATTTTTGAAACTGACAAGGCAATTAAGGTTGAGGGGAAAAATTTGCCAGCTGGCAAGTATAGTTTGTTCGTATTGCCAGGTGAAAAGGAAGCGACGGTAATATTTAATTCTGAAACCGGTCAATGGGGAATAAAGCAGGATGGTAACGCCAACCTGGACCGATCAAAGGATGTGCTTTCTGTTGCTGTTAAGCCCGTGAAATCATCCGCTAAGACCGAAAAGTTGGCATATGAGGTGAACGGTAAGGGCCTTGCTTTAAAATGGGATAACATGGAGATCCCTGTAGCAATCAAATAGTACAAGTTCTTACAAGGTCTCTTTTTGAGCGTCCTGCATTTAACGAAGCCACCAGGTTAAAATGGTGGCTTCGTTTTTTGTATCGGCTAGTAAACCGTTACGAGATATAGGACTTTCATCCAAATGTATAAGCCACTAACCTGAAAAACTGAAATGGCAAGCTGTTACTTTAAGGATTATAATTCTAACTTCGGAAACTAAATCTTTATGCCATGCCATTTGATCAATATCATGAACCACCGAATGAACTTTCCCAAAAAACAAGAACGTTTGCCAGAATGATCGTCTCCCTTATTGAAGAAGCTGAAGCTATCAATTGGTATGAACAGCGCCTTTCTGTCGAAAAGGATAAGGCTGCTAAGGCGATCATGGAGGATGCACAAGGTGAAGAATTCAAACACTTCGGAATGGACCTTGAATTCCTGTTGCGCCAGAAACCTCAATGGAAAAAGGTGTTGCAGGGAATTCTATTTCAAAAGGGCGACATAGTAAAGAATGGTAAAAAAGCCGAAGAAGCAGTTGAGTGAGCAATTATGAACTATGAATTGAAATACAAAGTCGCAAGCGGATTTGCGGTTACTCCATTCATGACTCACAAACTTAGAAACTCTCCATTCATAATTCATAATTCATAATTATTTTCCCCGTGTTTAGAAATTACATCAAAGTCATGCTCAGGAATATGGTTAAGCACAAACTGTACTCCTCGATTACCATACTAGGCCTTACCACGGGAATTACATTTGCATTGCTGATCGGCGTTTTTACGTGGACTGAAATGCAGGTCAACCAGAGTTTGAAAGATGTTGACCTGCTATATAAGCTTGAAGTGAAGTATAAGGATGACAATGGTAACCCTCTGTTCGTGCCTAATCCCCTCGCAGCAAGAACAGAACAGGTTTATCCCGATCTCATAGACGGAGCTTATAGTTTTTTAGACCGCAACATTACAATATCAAAGGATGACAAACATCTTCGCCTGCAGAGCATGATAGGCGATTCAACATTCATCCCCGTATTCGGGTTTCAGGTAGTCTCTGGCGATGCACTCCACGCCCTTTCACGTCCCTATTCGATCGTCATCACTGAAAGTGTTGCTCGTCAATTTTTTGACCGGACCGACGTCGCAGGAGAGTCGCTGGCCATTGCGACTGAAGGTGGTGGATTGAAATACTATGAGGTGACAGCCGTCATCCAAGAACCGGAGAAAAAGAACTCTGTGACCGACCTGGTGAATATGGATGCCAAGGTCTTCCTTTCCCTGTCAAATTCTGTTGAGTTTTCGCTGGGTAAACACGATCCCGACAACTGGCAGTTTCAAATCATCACGTATGTGAAACTTCATCAGGGTGCTTCACCCGCAGAGGGTGAGAGGTTGTTAAATGAAGTTATGCGTCGTGAAGCTCCACCGGCAGTCAGTTCAACACAACACATAAAGCTGATCCCACTTTCGGATTATTACAGGTTGACAAACAACGGCGCGGTGCAAAACCTACTTGTCTCGTTGAGCATCATTGTCGTGTTTATCCTGCTCCTTGCCATCGCCAATTTCATTAACATCACGATCAGTGGTTCTTTTTCAAGGCTGAAGGAAGCGGGTGTCAGGAAGGTAATAGGGGGCTTAAAGAACCAGGTTGTATTTCAGTTTATTTCGGAGTCTATTATGTACGCGCTCTTTTCCGGCCTTTTGGGAGTGCTGCTTTATGAACTATTCAAAGATTATTTGGCGCGCGTATTGGGAACTGAGATGCCCTCTATAGTGACGTTACCTGTTCTATTTTGGGTAATGATGCTACTGGCTGTTGTAGTTATTGGAATTATCGCTGGTGCATATCCATCGATCTATCTTTCTACGACCCATACTATCGAATCATTAAAAGGAAAATTCAAATCGGTATCGGCGACTTTGCGGTTCTCTAGAGTTCTCATTGGAGTTCAGTTTCTGCTCTCCATTTTCATCTTGGTTGGCGCAGTGATCATGTCGGATCAGGTCGATTACTTCTTTGAAAAGGATCTCGGATACGATAAAAACGCAGTGCTTGTCGTGACTTCGGCTCCACGATTGTGGACGCCGGACGGATATACCAAAATGGAGACAGCCAAGCATGAACTTCTGAAAAGCCCGGCGATATCTGCGGCGTCTTTGTCAACGGGTTCACCATCATCACAGTTCAATATGAATGACGACCTTGCTTATCAGTCGGGACATTCAGTAGAGGATGGAGTGAGCGCTGCAGTAACGGGAACAGACGAAGACTTTGCCAAGGTATACGACATGCAAATGATTCAAGGGAAATACTTTAATGCCGTGGGTGAAACCCCAGTCCCGTTTGCGGTAGTCATCAACGAAGCGGCGCAGAATGCTTTATCAGTTCAGCTTGGCGACAACATTAAGATGCAGGCGAGTGGCGATCAGGAGTTTCGCATCATTGGAATTGTAAGGGATTTTAACTTCGAGACATTGCATGAAGCCATCAGGCCAGTTGTCATCATGCATTTACGTGAGTACATGGCGTTTCGATTCTATTCAATCAAACTGAACCCGGGCGATATTGCCAGCAGGGTTCAGGAAATTGAAAAAGCGTGGCATAGAGCGTTTCCGGATGCCGCGTTTGTAAGCTCCTTTGCTGACGAAAGGATTCAGCAGCGATACAAAACCGAATTGCAACTGAAACGTGCAGCTACCCTCGCATCAGTCCTGATGCTACTGATCGTACTCACCGGTGTGTTGGGTCTCGTTGCACTCAGCGTTTCAAAGCGCACCAAGGAAATCGGCATTCGAAAAGTTTTAGGCGCATCGGCCACGCAGATATTGGGACTCATTGGCCGCGAGTACGCGATGGTTATGGGGATCTCATTTACTGTAGCCATTCCGTTGAGCTACGCTTTCATCCATCAGTGGCTCAGCAGCTTCGTTTATCACATCCCATTGCAATGGGATGTGATAACGTTTTGCATTATTGCGGCGCAAGGGTTGCGTGCCGCGCTTGAAAATCCAGTCAAGTCGCTCCGGTATGAATAGGATCGATGAGCCACCAGTCAAACAAACCATCAAGCTGACTTCGTAGGTGTTTCGAGGTCATCGCTGAGGTTGTAGGAATGTTTGCTTTGCTGTTGCTGAAACTCCTTAGGAGAGATCCCAAATTCCATTTTGAAGCATTTTGAAAAATAGGACAGGTTGGAGAACCCCACTGCATACATGATCTCTGAAATGTTTCCTTCCTTGTTCTGAAGCAGGAGTGAGGCCTTCTTTATGCGGTATCTTTTTATTATCTCATTTGCGCTGAGGTGAGTTAAGGATTTGAGTTTCCTATACAGGTGCGTCGAGCTCATTCCCATTTCATCGCTTAGTGACTCAACGCTGAAGTCAGTATTGGCGATGTTGGCTTCGATCGTATTCATTACTTTCTTAAGAAACCGGTCATCTTCATTCTCGCCTCCGGTCCCTGTTGATGGTTGCGTAATGAGTTCGTTCTTAAAATACTGTGCGAGCTCCGTCTTTCTTTCAAGCAGATGATCAATGTGGGCCTCGAGCAACTCGATTTCAAAGGGCTTTGTCAGGTATATGTCAGCCCCGACTTTTATACCTTCAATTTTATGGCTCGTAAGGCTTTTGGCTGTAAGCAGAATAATCGGGATGTGACTGGTGCGATTGTCCTGTTTGATTTTCATGCATAGCTCCAGCCCATTCATCACGGGCATCATGATATCGCTAATCATTATTTCAGGAAGAAAGTGATAGGCTTTTTGCAATCCTTCCTCACCATTGTCGGCTGTGATGATGTTGTATTTAGTACTCAGCGAAACCTGGATAAACTGAATCATGTCCGCGTTATCCTCAACAAGAAGAATCAGTGGCTTATCTTTGCGCAAATTAAACTCGTACTGCTCACTGGTTTCATCAACGCTTCTTGTTGCCAGCACGTCCACCACATTTTTCTTATCATTCTTGTCAACAGGAAAGTGTTCGCTGCCAAGGGGAAGAGAGATGACAAACGTGCTTCCCTTGCCTTTTGCGCTCGTGAGTTTGACATGGCCATGATGAAGTTTGGTATACTCTGACACCAGAGTCAGGCCGATGCCCGAGCCATCTTCGATCTTATTCGTTTGGCGTGACTGGTAGAATTGTTCGAAGATCCTTACGTGTTCCTCCTGTGCGATGCCAACACCAGAATCGATGACAGATATCTTTGCCGAGCCATGGGCCTCGCCCACCTTATGGTCAATCTCAATACTAAGCGCTATTTTACCGTTCTTCGGCGTGAACTTGAAGGCGTTCGACAGCAAATTGAAAATGATGATCTCAACTTTTTCCTTGTCTGCCCAGATGTTGCAGGTATTTACTTTGGGTATGAAATTGAAATCAATTTCATTGCGCGCCGCTTTGTCCGAAAATAAGCTATAAAGCTCCTGGCAGAATGGAACAAGGTCGAACCAAATAAGCTTCAACGCCTGATTCTCATGCTCAAGCTTCCTGAAATCGAGGATCTGATTGATCAACCTCAGTAACCTTTGAGAGTTTTTTTCGGCAATGCTGATGAGGCTCCTGTTCTCTTCGTCAAGGTTATTCCTTTTAAGAACCTGTTGGATAGGGGGTATGATCAGGCTGATGGGCGTTCGCAGCTCGTGAGAAATGCTGGTGAAAAAATCCTGTTTGGTCTTAACGATCTCTTCCGCGTGCTCTTTTTCAAGCGTCGCGATTTTTAGCTGATTCTGAAGTTTCAGGCGTATCGCGTAGATCCTGAAAGCGACAATGATCCCTGCAATGGCTAGCAGTACGTAGGCGGCAATGAACATGGGGCTAAGCAGCACCGGAGGATTGATAACCACCGTCATCGATGCTTCGTGGTCGCTCCAGATTCCGTAATTATTGGTGCCCTTTACTTTGAATGTATAGGTTCCAGGCATAAGGTTTGAGTAGACTGCAGAATTTTCGGTACCCGAGACGTACTTCCAGTCCTCATCCAGACCTTCAAGCTTGCAGGCAAAGACATTAATGTCAGGTTGCCAATAGTGCAGTGATGCGAAGCTGAAGGTAATCGAACGTTGAGAATAATCGAGTTGTATCTCCGGTGTAAAGGCAACATCTTCTGCCAGTGTTGTCTCACTATTGAGCTGTTGCAATGGTTCAACGGCCTTATTATCGATCTCAAGACCCGTAATGAATACATTTGGATTGTAGGTATTAGGTTTGATCTCTGTTGAAAAGCTGAGGTATCCGTTATCTCCTCCAAAAAGGATCTGATCATGATCTCGCGAATTGCAATTGCTATAAAATGTCCTTAAAGGCAGGTCCTTATCCAGTGGAAACAGCTGAGTTTTTTTTGACTCGGGATTATACTTCAAAATGAACTTATCAGCCGCTGCCCAGATGTTACCAAAGCTATCGCTCACAAAATTATTGAAATCGATATCGTTACCAGTGACGATGGAATGAAAAAATGCCGAGTCGAGATTAGGCTTGTACTCTATCATTCCATTCAGGGTGCCAGCCCACAAGCTACCCTTCTCTGCATGATATAAGTTGTGAATGTCCTTACCATTAGAAATCGCATTGAACATTGCAACTTTTCGCGATACATAGGTATCAAGGTCTATCCGGTACAGTTCGTTATTCTGCATCGCCCACACCGCATTGAAGGCATAAGCGATCCTCTCAGATGCAAAATTTCCCACAAACTCAAACTTTAACGATTCCAATGTTTCAAAACCAGACACAATTTTGAATAGTCCTCCTTCCCACGCGCTGACCCAGAAGGACCCGTCTGCGCCTTTGATGAAGCGAGCGATGTAGTTAGAGGTAAGACCATTGTTTGCATTGGCCGAGATGGAATGCATAACTTTTGTCTGTTCATCCCATACGTTAATGCCTCCCGCCGTTCCAATCCAAATCCTTCCACGATCATCTTCCTCCAACGTAAAGACATTATTTAGCAGTATTCTTTCCGATGGGCCTGATTCAATATCAAAGACCTGCTGCGTGTTGGCAACAGGATCGATCCTGATCACGCCGTGTATCGTAGCAAACCAAAGCATCCCTTTCGTTGAGACGAGAAGCGACTTGACCTGGTTGCCAATGGTTTGATCACCAATCCGATGTGTGATTTCGTGATAGGTGAAAAGATGGTTTGTTTTATTGATCTTGCTAAGGCCGTTTGATGTGACAAACCATATAACACCGCCATCATCCTCAAAAATTTCCCAAATCACATTGTTGGCGATAGAATACGTGAGCTGGGGATTATTAAAGTAAACTGTAGTTATTCGTGACGTTGGATCAAAGCGGTTTAGACCAAAATCGGTACCGAGCCATACCAGTCCATCAGGTCCCGTGTATATGTTCTTTATTACTTCGTTGCTGAAGCCTGAATTGGCTCTTGTGTATTGTGTGAACTGGCCCGTTGATGTATTGAATAAACATAACCCTGTTTCGGTTCCTATCCATAAGGACAATTCATCACCCTTAACGGGTTTGATATCACAGATCAGGTTATTTTTTAACTCCGGCTTATACGCGCCTTTCAGATCAAACACCGTGAACTCATTTCTCCTCTTATCATATCTATTGAGCTTGTCGTAGGTCCCGACCCAAAGATCGCCCCTTGAATCTTCGAAGAGACTCCGAATCGTGTTGTGGCTAAGCTTGCTGTTCTCCGTTGTATACATTACTTGTTGTTGGTTTTGATCATACCTGATCAAGCCACTGGCGGTTCCTATCCAGGTATTCCCTGATTTATCTTTGAACAGGACACGGATAACATTGTTTGATTTGAGGTCGATCCTTGTTATCTCAAACGTGCGCGTATTGATCTTGCACAAGCCCCGCCAGGTTCCCACCCACAGGAATTCTCCATCTATGAGCAGGCAACTGATTTCATTCGCAGGTAAAGAACTCTGAATTTCTTCCCTCCTGAAATTCTTGAATGTGTAACCATCGTACCGGGAGATCCCATTGGCTGTGCCGATCCATATGAAGTGATCCTTATCCTGCGCGATAGCGCTTATAATATTGGAAGGCAGGCCATCCCGCGTAGAGAGATTTGAGAAAAAAAAGGATTGTGCTGTCGAAACGCGAATACTTAACAGCATGATCGCGGTGAACGCAATTGTTCTGATGGAATGGAAAAGCATGTTGACTTTTAGTTCAGCCATAAATTACCGCTTTAACATAGATCTGTAAACTTGGTTTTGTTTCAATGAAATGCCAGTCGATCCATCATCAGGTGCTTTTTTTTATTCAAAAAGCGCAGAACTGAAATAATTAGGGCGTTTTGTCCAGGTCTACCCTTCCGACCTCCTCATGGTTGAATTTTTTCTGTCTGTAAAAGGTGGATTTGTACCCTAACCATGTACGAATTGTTTCGATTCGTGTATGATTTTTTCCGCCCTCCGCAACCGTTTGAGTTGAAATTGCAAACGGTTGTAAACCCAAAACTATGAATCGAAAACTACCAATTTTATTGGGCTTCCTGGTGCTCTCTTTAGCAGGACTTGCCCAGACTCAGAAAATCCGGGGTCGCGTGAGTTCTGGTGACGATGGAAGCGTCCTGCCAGGCGTCAGCATCATTGAAAAAGGCACGTCAAATGGAACGGTCACTGATGGGGAGGGTAATTTCGCCCTGGACGTCGGCAAAGATGCCGTGCTCGTTTTCTCCTTTGTGGGGTACAGTTCAAAGATAGTCCCGACGAGCGGCCAAACAGATATCAATGTTGCGCTGGAGACCGATGCGGAAACCTTGAACGAAGTTGTTATCGTGGGCTATGGCGAACAGAACAAGAGTGATGTAACCGGTTCTCTCGTTTCGTTAACGCCAAAAGATCTCAATAAGGGAATCATCGGCTCGCCACAAGATATGCTGATCGGTAAGATTGCCGGTGTACAGGTAACGACAAACGACGGATCGCCGGGGGCAAATGCAACAATCAGGATTCGTGGAAATGGATCTATTCAGGCCAACCAGGAACCGCTCATCGTCATTGACGGCTTTCCTGTGGATTCAAAAGACATTGGTGGTATTTCGAATCCACTGTCTTCCATAAACCCGAACGACATTGAAAGCTATACGGTCTTAAAGGACGCTTCTGCTACGGCAATCTACGGCCTTCGCGCCTCCAATGGAGTGATAATCATCACAACCAAGAAAGGCAAGGACGGCAGGCCCCAGGTTTCATACAACGGAAATGTGTCCGTCAGCAATGCGATGAAATACGTGGATGTTCTCTCCGGTGATGAAATGCGGACGACAGCAACGACATTGTTGAACGAAGGCAAGCTTTCTGGTCTGACGGCGCAGGCCGTCGAACGTCTCGGTGACTCAAATACCGATTGGCAAAAGTCTATTTATCGTTCGGCTGTATCGCAGGATCACAATGTCAGCTTATCGGGGGCTTATAAATCCCTGCCATATCGGATCTCCTATGGATACACCGATCAGGAAGGGATCTTAGAAACTACTAATTTCAAACGCAATTCTTTGAACGTTAATCTGAATCCTGAATTCTTCAACGGGGATCTTAAAATTGGTTTCACTTTCAAAGGAAGCAACACTCAACAGAGTTTCGGCAACACGGGTGCGGTAGGTGCAGCCGTGGCATTCGACCCTACACAGCCTATATCGAATGGCAGCACACGATGGGGAGGATATTTCTCCTGGGTTGGTCCGCCGTCGGCGACAGTATTAGATCCGAACGGCGACCCCATTACCATTGCAACAAGCAACCCAGTGGCTATGCTCATGCAGACAGACAATCGCTCAAATGTTAATCGCGCGCTGAGCAACATTAAAATCGACTACCGGCTTAAATTCTTTCCCGCACTGCAGCTTACATTGAATACAGGGATTGATTATACGTCAGGAAAGGGGCACAACAATGCATCCAACGATGCAGCGTTCACATTTGTAAACGGGGGTGGCCAGAAAATTGACTATACGTCTGTTAATCAATCAAAATTGCTTGATCTGTACGCCAACTATAGTAAAGAGATCAAGTCACACAGTTTTGATTTAACGCTGGGATACTCTTATCAGCGCTTTGAAAGGGACGGATCCAATTTCGGCCGGAATGGTAATGAAACGGTTTACACCGATGCGCAGACAGAAAGTGATGGCAAGCAGGTTCCCCGTCAGTACATTCCAAATCCAAACGTGCTGCTTTCCTTCTTCGGCAGATTAAACTATTCGTTCAATGAAAAATATCTTGCCACCCTTTCTTTCAGGGATGATGCTTCCTCAAGATTCTCAAGGAGAACCGGGTGGGTGGTGTTTCCAGCAGCGGGTTTGGCATGGCGCATAAACAAGGAATCTTTCCTCGAAAATGCAGAAGCTGTCAACGACCTAAAGATAAGGGCGAGCTACGGCATTACGGGCCAACAGGACGTGTCAGGTAACAATCCCTATCCTTATTTGTCAACGTATCAACTAAGCTCTTCGACATCACGATATCAGTTTGGCAACTCATTTTCTAATACGTATCGGCCTCAGCCATATGACGCGAACCTAAAATGGGAGACGACAGCCCAGGCAGACCTCGGAATTGACTTTGGATTGTTTGGCTGGATAACAGGAACAGTTGACATCTATCAAAGAAAAACAAGTAACCTGATCAATTCTATTCCGGTGGCGGCGGGAAGCAACTTCTCAAATTACCTGATCACCAACGTTGGCAATCTTGAGAACAAAGGGATCGAGGTTACCGTTAACGCGACAGTCGTGAAGCACAACGGCTTTGAATGGAAAGTAGGGGGCAATTTTACGCACAACGAAAACACAGTTACGAAGCTTTTGAAAACTGACGATCCTACCTATCAGGGCGTGGCCACAGGGGGGATCGGTCTTCAGAAAAACATTCAAAATATTCAGGTGGGTTATCCGATCAATAGCTTCTTTGTTTATCAGCAGGTCTACAAGGACGGAATGCCAGTTGAAGGCCTTTATGTTGACCGAAGCGGAGCGGGTGGCGTTGTTACGGCGAGTGAAAATAACAAGTATCGCCTTCATAGCCCTCAGGCTACATTTATCGCCGGGATCAACTCGAGTCTGAACTATAAGAACTGGGACTTTTATTTATCTGGAAGACTGAGTGTCGGAAATTATGTGTACAACAACGTGTTCACTGGAGCAAACTACTCCAATTTCTATTACTCTACCGGTTATTTCAATAACCTTCCATCATCAGTCACGGATACACAATTCTATAGCCTGCAAAGTTTCTCCGACTACTACGTTAACAATGCGTCATTCTTCAAGATGGATAATATGAGCCTTGGATATAAGGTTGACAAACTGTTCACCCAAAAACTAAAAGCGCGCTTCAGCTTCACGGTGCAGAACGCGTTCTTTATAACAAAATATAAGGGAATCGATCCGGAAGTGAATGGTGGAATTGACAACAATCTCTACCCACGGGCGCGCGTGTTTATGCTGGGTGTTAACCTCACTTATTAATTGACAATTATGAAAGCAATAATTCTAAAAACATTGACACTTGGGATATTTGTCCTTACGGTGGTAACGTCCTGCATCAGTGATCTCGACCCTGAATCCTTAGGTGCGAATTCGGTAACTTCTATCGACGCATACAAGACACCCGCAGATTTCAAGTTGGGGCTTGCCAAGCTGTATGCAAGTTATGTTGTCGCTGGCCAGGTAGGTCCTGGCGAAAGTTCCGACATTTCTAACCTTGACGTTGGTTTTGGTGTTTACCTGAGAGCATACTGGAACCTACAGCAATTGCCTACGGATGAGTCCGTGTACACATGGGCAGAAGACGGCAGCATCAGGCCACTTCACTGGCAAACATGGACGGCGACAAATTCTTTTATCTCAGCGATGTATACGAGAATGATGCTGACGATCTCATACTGCAATGAGTTTATCCGCTCGTCAGCCTCTTCGACAGATCAGGAAGTGAAACGCTATTATGCTGAGGCCCGCTTTCTCAGAGCTTTATCGTATTACCATGCACTGGATCTGTTCGGATATCCTCCTCTTGTCACGGAAGCAGATGTGCCCGGAGCGTTTTTTCCAAAGCAAAGCAATCCAACAGAACTATTCAATTACATCGAATCAGAACTCTTAGCAATTGAGAACGAGCTTGGCGAACCACGGTTTGAGTACGGCCGCGCGGACAAAGGAGCTTTGTGGATGCTTCAGGCGAAACTGTATCTCAATGCCAAGAGTTATGTTAACGCAGACAAGAATACCGAATGCATCACGGCATTGAACAAGGTCATTGGCTCCGGCAAGTATGCGCTCGCATCAAATTACCTGCTGAACTTCAGAGCCGACAACAATACAAGTCCAGAAATTATTTTTCCAATAACACACGACGCCAAGAACACCCAGACCTATGGTGGTATGGGATTCATCATCCATGGTCAGATCGGCGGTTCCATGAGCCCTGCGGATTTTGGTGTGAATGGTGGATGGGCACAAAATCGCGTAACACCGGAATTCGTAGCGAAATTCACTGACGTTACTGGAAACACAGACATCAGAGCACAATTCTACACGAATGGTCAGCAATTGGAAATCAATGACGTTGGAACATTTACCGACGGATATGCGATCACCAAATTCAAAAATAAGACGCTGGCAGGTGATCCGGCACCGAGCGGTGGAAATCCTGATTTTGTCGACACGGATTTTCCGATGTTCAGGTTAGCAGATGCGTACCTGATGTATGCTGAAGCCGTGCTGCGGGGAGGGGCGGGTGGTACTGCAAGTCAGGCGTTAACATATGTTAACGATCTCAGGCAGCGTGCCTATGGCAATGCGTCGGGGAACATAACCTCATCAGCGCTCACTACTGATTTTATTCTTGATGAAAGGGCCAGAGAGCTGTACTGGGAATGTCATCGCAGAACAGACCTTGTTCGTTATGGAAGGCTAACCGGCTCAGACTATACCTGGTCATGGAAAGGCAATGTTAAAGAAGGAACTTCAACACCTGACTTTAGAAATTATTTCCCGATTCCATCGAGTGACCTCGCGGCAAATCCGACACTTAAGCAGATGGTGGTAGGTTACTGATCTTAAACGCAACAACAATGAAAAACTTTATATCAACACTTTCGGTCTTAGTTGGGTTGTCCATGCTACTCTCGTGTGAGGATGATGTCGTGAAAGTTAACCTCAACGATCCGGTCGCACCGAATGAGCTACACGCACTCTCAGCGCCAGGATACGTGCTTGCGTTGGACCAGGCGGCAAATATGTTTGAAGAATTCACATGGGATGCGCCTGATTACGGATTTCAGGCCGCTGGTAGTTATACCGTCCAGTTGGATAAAGCCGGAAACAACTTCGCCTCAGCCGTTGATTTATTGACAACGACAGGTCTTTCAGGAGCGCTTTCTGTTGGCGACCTCAATAAAAAATTACTGGATCTTGGACTATCGCCAGACGAACAAAACGATGTTGCTATACGCGTGCGCTCCCTGATAAACGACAACGTGGCAGTGGTCTATTCAAATCTGCGCGAATTTGCAGTTACGCCATACGCAACGGTGTTCCCACCCGTCTACATGATTGGGGACGCCACAGGTGGATGGGATCTTGCCAAAGCCGTCAAACTCCGGAGCATTGCCCCAAGCAAATACCAGACAACTGCTGAGTTTACCAACGGTGGCAAGTTCAGATTCTTCGCATCGGCATCATGGGATGCGCCACAGTTTAACTGGTCAACGTTTGCAGGCGGCACAGTGGACACGGCCCTTGAGGACGGTCAGGATAGCGATGGCAACTTTAAGTTCACAGGTCCAACAGGATGGTACACCATCACGTCCGATACCAAACATAAAACGATTACCCTGGAAGCCACCGAGTAGCCCGCACTGTACATGATTGGTGCTGCTATTCAAGGTTGGGACTTGACAAAGGCGGTACAGCTCACACGGCTTGAAGATGGTGTTTTCAAAGGTCCTTCGAATTTCACCTCAGGTGAAACGTTCAGATTTTTTACCGGACCAGACTGGAGCAAAGGCACCATCAACTATGCTTCCTTTGATGGTGGAAATGTTGATTCGCGCTTTTCCAATGCCAATGATGGCGATAAGAATCTTAAGTTCACAGGAGAGACAGGAACCTATACCATTACTGTTGATTTGAATACACTCACGGTGGTCTTGGAATCGGGAACTCCAACTCCGATTTATATGATTGGTGACGCTACAGGTGGTTGGGATCTAACCAAAACCGTTGAAGTAAAGAACATTGGAACGTTGAAATATGAGACGACATCCGCCTTCACCAACGGAGGAAAATTCAGATTTTTCCTTACTGCCGATTGGGGAGCAACGCAATACAACTGGGCGACCTTTGAAGGGGGCGATGTCGATAACGAGCTTGAAAATGGGGCTGATGGCGATGGCAATTTCAAATTTATTGGGACAACAGGCACCTACAAAATAACTGTCAATGTGCCTGATAAATCCATAGTAATGGAATTGCAATGACCTCTCAGTATTAACAACTGGTCGTAAACAAGCTTGCTGAATCTTTTACTTAACAATAGCCAATATTGAAAAACGTGGTATCAATCTGATGTCCTTGTTAGTTGTTGTTGCATTGACCTGCTGCGCTGATGACCCTGCGCCGATTGATGACCCTGGACCAGATTCGAATTTTTATTTTGGCGCCGATTTGTCGTATGTAAATCAGATTCTGGATCACCAGGGAGTGTATAAGGAAAGCGGCGTGCAGAAAGATCCTTACGGCATTTTTGCTGAAAGCGGGACGAACCTTGTGCGGCTGCGTCTCTGGCATAATCCATCGTGGACAAAAGAAGTGTACGGAGCAGCAGGCACACAGTTATACAATGATCTAAAGGACGTTGAACGAGCGATGGCTTCAATAAAATCACAGGGTATGAAAGTGTTGCTTGACTTCCACTACTCGGATACTTGGGCGGATCCTGGGAAACAGTACATTCCCGCTGCATGGCAAGCGATCCGATCCGTTGATGTTCTGCGTGATTCTGTTTACAACTATACGTATAAGACATTGCAGTACCTGAATGCTAAGGGACTCATGCCTGACCTGGTTCAGCTGGGCAATGAAATCAACTGCGGTCTTCTCTATTCCGACGCTCCACAAGGCTTTCCATCCTGTAATGTATGCAACGGGCAATGGCAGAATATAGGGAAGGTTCTTAACGCCGGCATTAAAGCGGTACGGGATGTCTCTAGCGCTAACGCTACAGGGACAAAGGTTCTGCTACACGTTGCTGACCCCAAGAATGTTGAATGGTGGTTTGATGGGATAAAGAACAATGCAGGTATAGCTGATTTTGACATGATTGGGTTTTCGTACTATCCGTTGTGGCATACAACCGTGCCGTTGGATAATGTCTCAGCAGTAGTGTCGTCATTCAAGGCAAAATATGGAAAGGACGTTATCATTCTTGAAACTGGATATCCATGGACGACTTCCGGCGCGGATAATTATAATAACCTTTTCGGCGGCATTCAACCACTTGCCGGATTTCCCTTTACTGAGGAAGGTCAATATGAACTTCTGAAAAAATTGACAGCAGAGGTGAAAGAAGGCAAAGGTACAGGACTTATTTATTGGGAACCTGCCTGGGTCAGCACCGGCATGAAGGATCTGTGGGGCACTGGTTCATCGTGGGAAAATTGTGCGTTCTTCAACTTTGATGGTAATAAGATCAAGGCAATGGACTATATGAAAGAAAAATATTAATCACTCGGATGATGCGTTTGAAATTCAACTTTATTGTTTTTTGGGTTACCATTATTTCCCTCTTGCATGTCGGCGGACCAGTTGTTGGTCAAAAGACAAGAGACGTTTTCGTAGACGACGAAGGCGTCATGCGTTGGGGTGATTCGAAGAAGGAAGTCTATGGATTCGGTATCAATTACACAGTGCCTTTTGCCCACGCTTACCGCAGTGCCAGGAAATTGAATGTTGATCTGGAGAAGGCTATCTCGGATGATGTCTATCATTTTTCGAGACTGGGTTTTGATGCATTCAGAGTTCATGTGTGGGATACAGAAATCAGTGATACGGTGGGGAATATCATTGAGAATGAGCATCTGCGCTTGTTTGATTTCATGCTCATGAAGATGAAGGAACGCGGCATGAAAATGATACTGACACCGATCGCTTTTTGGGGTAATGGATACCCGGACCCCGATGAAAAGACTCCAGGTTTTTCAAAAAAATATGGAAAGGATGCCTGCCTGGTTGATGAACACGCTATTGCCGCGCAGCAAACATATTTATTTCAATTTCTAAACCATGTGAATCCCTATACGAAGCTTGCGTATAAGGATGATCCCGATATTGTGGCATTTGAAGTTAGCAACGAACCACATCACAAGGGCACGAAGCAAGAAGTGACGGCCTACATCAATCAAATGGTTTCGTCCATGCGCAACACCGGGTGCCGAAAACCTATCTTCTACAACATTAGTCATAGCATACACCTTATCGATGCATATTTTGACGCCAACATTGATGGTGGAACGTTTCAATGGTATCCCACGGGTCTAGTTTCTGGCCGTGAACTGAACGGTAACTTTCTGCCAAATGTAGATCGGTACACGATCCCATTTGCGAACGATTCGAGGTTTAAGAAAATGGCTAAGATGGTGTATGAGTTTGATGCCGCGGATATCGGACGGTCGTATATCTATCCTGCAATAGCGAGAAGTTTCCGGGAAGCCGGTATTCAATGGGCGACGCACTTTAGTTATGACCCTACATTCATGGCCTATGCCAATACAGAATACAGTACGCACTACATGAATCTGGTATACGCTCCACAAAAGGCCTTAAGTCTCAAGATTGCTTCCGAGGTTTTTCACGCGGTTCCCCGCTACACGAAATTTGGGTCCTATCCTAAGAATACTGCATTCGATAAGTTTCGTGTGAGTTATCGCGAAGACCTTGCCGAAGTAGCAACAGAGAAGAAGTTCATCTATACCAATAACACTTCAACAGTGCCGCCCGATTTAAAAAAGCTGGAAGAAGTCAGCGGTTTCGGAAACTCAGTCATTGTAAAGTATGAAGGCAAAGGTGCGTACTTTCTGGACAGAATTGAAAGTGGTATCTGGAGGTTGGAAGTGCTGCCAGATGCCATTTGGGTCGACAATGTCTTTGGGAGGAACAGCCTGCAAAAGACCGTCGCCGTGATCAATTGGAGGGAATGGCCAATGGAGATAAATGTTTCAGACTTGGGCAAGGACTTCAGTGTTTCCAGTCTTGCGGGCGATTTAAAATCCTTAACCGTTACATCGAATTCCTTCAACGTCAGGCCTGGGGTCTACCTTTTGAAAAGAAAGGGCGTTGCTTCCCATATTACAGGGACAACGAAGTGGAAGAACATAACGATAGATGAATTTGCGGCTCCATTGACGAACCTCAGTCAAGACTACGTTTTACACAATCCAGTTTGTCAGGCTGTCTCAGGACAACCAATTGAGATCAAAGCAACGGTTGTTACTCGTGATAAGCCAGATGGCGTTGTGCTGACAGTCGACAATGGCATGAAGCATCGGGAGATCGCAATGATGAGGGTAAGCGCGTATGATTACGCCGGGATCATCCCTGCAGATATGAGTGATGTCGGCTTTATGTCGTACTCTATTGTTGTCAAAAGCAGTGGAACTACAACAACTTATCCTAACGTGCCAAAAACTTCGCGGCAAGACTTGGACGGTTACAATGGTGACGGCTTTACCATTCCAGTAGTTGCTCAATCCGCTCCTTTATATTTGTTCAATGCCAATACAGACGCAGCAGCGGTTTCGAAAGAGTGGCGAAAAGGTTCAAAGCTAATTCCCGCGGCAGCGCCATTGACAGCTGAAATGCTAATCGAGATTCCGAAGTTGCAGGTAAACGATCCTGAGCAGGGTAATACAGCGGTTTTCAACGACTATTCACTGCGATATGATTTTAAGCAAAAAATAGTGAGCAGGCGCAATAACATGAGTGCCTTCAATAAAATCATTGTAAGGGGGCGAAGCATTGACAAAGAGTTTCCATTGCAGGTTAGTTTGGTAGACGGCGAGGGTAACGCATTTGGCGGAATAGTGATAATGAAACCCACGACTGGCGAGTACGTGCTTGAACTCAGCGAACTGCACCCGGTGAAGCTGGTTTTGTTGCCGCGGCCTTATCCAACTTTCTTGCCCTACTATTTTGAAAATGGTGACAAGAAGAATTTTGAGGTTAGTAATATTGAATCCTTTCAAGTATCTATCGGTCCCGGCCTAAACGAACCTGAAGGATCGTACTCTTTCGCTTTGGAAAGCGTTAGACTGGAGCTATAAAAATTCTCCTGATTGTTTGATGAACGTCGACGTCAGCTTTCCGCCCGTTTTTTAATCAAGGGCTATAACGAAAGTTATAGACTTCTCCTTTTCATTTCTCCGTCAAAAAACGATAGCTTCGAATAGGCTTCAAACATTTTCGCAGTAGTGTGCATCCTCCTGGATCCTGGGAGACGAAATCGAATTGTCTTCTGAATCATCTGATTTGCATCTAAGCGTATAGACATAACACATTGCTCTTTCGAAGCCGTAGTCAGAAAACGCGCTGTTCAGACAATCTAATTTTAAAAAGTATGAAGACCCTAATTACTGTCCTTGTGCTTATTTCGGTATTCCCGACCCTTGGCAAGATCTACACAGTCAGCAACATGCCTAATAGTCCTGGTGAGTATACTTCGATAACCATAGCGATGGGACCAGCTACGATCGGGGATACCATTCTTGTTCATGGCTCATCCATTAACTACGGCCCACTCTACATCAGCAAGAGTGGCATTGTAGTTATCGGGGCTGGGCACAACCCGGACAAGCAGTTCCCATATACAACAAACTTTACTGACATTGACGTCTATGGCAACAATGTTCAACTGATCGGCGTAATAGCTAACAGCATTCAGGTAGCACAGTCCAATTTTACAATGCGTCGGTGCAAGATCCTTGGTTCGAGTTCTTTTCCTGGAGTGCGAATGGGGGGTCTTCCCGATAAGAATGTGCTATTGGAGAGCAACGTTTTCGTAGGAGGTCAGCCCAATATTGCGATATTCGCGGGCGGCACGGATATAGTAGTTATTCGCAACAATGTATTTAGCGATTTCCTTGACCTTCGAGGAGGAGCTATATCTTCGCAGATCCTCATCGCCAACAATTTATTTCTAAAAGGACCTTACGCCTTTTCATATATCACCTATGTAACCATCAGTAATAATATTTTTTATGGTTCGTCACCGTCCCTTCCTAGTAGTGCAACACTCAATTTACTTAACAACATTAGCTTTCAATGTCAGTTTAATGCCTTCGCCACGGGACCAAACATCAACGCAGCTGGTAACCTAGAGAATGTTGACCCATTGTTTGTAAACTATCCGGGAGGGGGAGTTGCGTTTTCCAATTTGCACGATTATAATCTAGCCCCCGGCTCTCCTGGTATAGCCTCCGGCTCCGACGGCACAGATCGGGGTCTTTATGGTGGCTTCGGAACGATTTTTAGTATGCGAGGTGAGCCTCCCATTGCAGAAATAAAATCCGTAGCGATTACTTCACCCACCACCGTCGCCCCAGGTGGAACACTTACAGTGACCATTACCTCAAAAAAGATTCACTAGCGAAGCAGATGACATGAACTGTGGAGAAAGTCTTTTGGATCTTAATTCCATCACGGGTCGTCAACGCACCTGGTGGATTGTTCTAATTGCCTACTTTATGTTCGAATCATCAGTGCACGCACAAAACATAAATCGCGCAGAGTACTTTTTTGACGTTGATCCCGGTCCAGGCAACGGAATCCCGATAACGGTGCCGGTACCAGCCGAGACGGTCACTTTTTCCACCACGCTTAGCACAACGGGATTAAGTCCAGGCCGGCATCTATGCTACATCCGAACAAAATCCGCTGGTGGAGATTGGTCCCTGTATGAACCAAGGGTGTTTTTTATTCAGGTTCCTGTTAGGAGGGCCGAGTATTTTATTGATACAGACCCGGGCGTGGGTAATGCAACACCCATTTCTGTTTCAACGGTCGACGATTTCGTATTTAATACTTCTATCGTCCTGCCGATGTTGCCGGATGGTACGCATTATCTCTTCATAAGAATTAAGGATGAAACCGGTGCCTGGTCACTATACGAACCGGCATCCTTTGACGTTGATTCCGTATTGCCAATCGAACTGTTGAGCTTTACTGCAAAAAGAAACAGCGAGGGTGCGGTCGAACTCAATTGGGTTACGGCCACTGAAAAAAACAATGATCATTTCGAAATTGAACGCTGGATAAAAGGTGATCCCCGTTTCCCGGACAATTTTACAACCATTGGCACGATTGACGGTAGTGGTACGTCGACGGAACAGCATCAATATGTTTATCTTGACAATCCTGCAAAGGCGGATTTTGTTTATTACCGATTGAAACAGGTCGACCTGGATGGCGAATTCACTTATTCAAATGTTGTGGCAATCTCAGGTGAAGACAATTTCTTTTTAACAGTATATCCCAATCCTTCATTGACAAGCTTTACACTACAGATCCACGGAAAAAAATATGACAACGTTGTCGTGGAAATTGCTGATTCAATGGGTAAACAGATTGAGACATACAATAACATCAACGGACCGGTAATTTTTGGCGCTAACTGGTCTCCCGGGCTTTATGTCGTTAGGTTGCGAAATGCCGATCAAGTAACTGTTCTGAAAATTGCGAAAGCGCATTGACAATGGACGACAGACACAACGGGAGAAGTACGTGTTCGCAGGGGTTCATCCCTGAATCCAGTGACCCTGCTTCGACGTAGGTGCTACTGTCTTTCCGCATAGATCATAAATTGCATACCGCAGGCTAGGGGATACCCAATGATAACAGGTAAATTGTGCTTCTTTTTCGACGCTCCTGTATACATTTTCCTTCCTTCTTCAACTTTCCTTTGCTTAATTGGTAGAAATTTCAAAGGATGAAACATTTTAATTCATTGGCGACGAGCCTTTCATGTCTCTTCGTAGCGGCGTTGTTTGCCTGTTCTGGCAACAAAACAGAGACTGCTGCAGATACATCATTCAAAGTTCCTGTTGAATATTATAAGATGAAGAACGGACTGAAGGTGGTTTTATCGCAAGATAAAACGGCCCCCACCGTTACCGTTGCTGTCTACTACAACATTGGTTTTCGAATCGAGCCCAAAGACCGAACGGGATTTGCTCACTTGTTCGAGCACATGATGTTTCAGGGTTCGCAAAACCTGGGAAAAATGGAATTCATTAAGCTTGTGCAACAGAATGGCGGCATTCTGAATGGTTCAACACGGTTTGACTTTACTAACTATTTTGAAGTGATGCCAGCCCATAAACTTGAGACGGCCTTATGGGCAGAAGCCGATCGCATGAAAGGACTTGCCATTACCGAGGATAACCTTATAAATCAACAGGGAGTTGTGAAGAATGAGGTTAAGGTAAATGTTCTGAATCAGCCATACGGTGGATTCCCCTGGCTTGACATGCCACAATTTGCCAATGAAAACTGGTTCAACGCACATAATTTCTATGGAGACTTAGCCGACCTTGACTCCGCTAAGCTGGAGGATGTCAATAAATTCTTCAAGACCTATTACGCACCAAACAACGCTGCGCTGGCTGTAGTTGGCGATTTCGAAATTGCAGATGCCAGGAAATGGGTAACTCAATATTTCGATTCGATCCCTGCAGCGACACTACCCCCCAAGCCCGACATATCCGAAGTAAGGCAGGAAAAAGAGAAAAGAAAGATCAAGGAAGACAAATTGGCAAATAAACCTGCTATCGCCGTTGCTTACAAAATGCCCGAACGCAATACACCTGAATATTATGCAATGGGACTAATCGACCAAATACTGTTACAGGGACAGGACAGCAAACTGGTGGATAAGCTCGTTCAGAAGAAAGGCTATACCGGAAATGTCAATGGCGGCATCAACTATCTGGGCAACATGTACAATTACAATGGTCCGATGGTGTGGATGGCAGACCTTGTCTATGATGCAGCTGTTCCCGCCGACTCGATCATAAAAGTATTTGATGAAGCAATTGGGGAACTTTCGAATGTCTCGAAGGAAGATACCGATCTGGCCATTGTCAAACTGAGATCGGCCTTCTATGGAACTATTGGTGGAAACGGCGTCGGTCGGGCTGACCTGTTGGCCAGTTTTGCATTGTTCGACGACGACCCTTCGCGAATCAACAACATCGAGGATGAATTCCGAAAAATTACACCTGAAATTATCAAGAAGACGGCCGAGGAATACCTTCGCGCCACCAACCGTTCTATCATGATCGTAGACCCTAAAGCAGCACAGTAATGAAAAAGCACAGCTATGTTTTTCTGATCATCTTTGCATCGTTTACATTCAACGGGTTCGCACAAAAGCAAACACCCCCTGCAGGCGGAACGCCAAAGGACTTTGTTCTGCCACAAAAGAAATTAAACCAGCTGAAGAATGGGCTGAAGTCCACGCTGGTGCAATACGGTTCGATCCCCATGGTGAACGTAAACGTGATCATCAAGACAGGGAATGTGAATGAAGGGCCGCAAGAAGTATGGCTTGCCGATCTTACGGGCAACCTTATGAAGGAAGGGACCAAATCAATGGACTTCAAAACTATTTCCCGCAAGGTGGCTGCGATGGGAGGGGAGATCAGCATTGGCGTGGGTCCCGACCAAACTTTTGTATCGGGATCGGTGCTTTCAGAATACGCACCCGACCTTATCAAGATCATCGCCGACGTGGTAATGAATCCTGCACTTCCGCCATCCGAGGTTGAGAGATTAAAGGGTGATCTTAAACGTCAGCTGAGTGTTCAAAAGTCACAGCCACAGTCACAAGCCATCGAGTCCTTTAACAGCATCATATACAAGGATCATCCTTATGGCCGGATATTTCCGACGGAGGCCATGCTGACTTCATACACCATTGATAAAGTAAAAAAATTCTACGACGATAATTTTGGGGCTAAGCGTACCGTGGTCTACGTCGTTGGTAAGTTCGACGAAAATGCGACGCAAAAATCAATTGACGAATCGTTCAATGCATGGAAGGAAGGGCCCGATCAAAACTATCCTCCCGTTACGGCCAACAAATCAAGCGAGGTATCGATGATCGACCGGCCGAATGCGCCGCAGACGACAATCATCATCGGTTTGCCGACACTTACACCGAAGAGTAGTGACTACGTTGCGTTGCAGGTAACTAATTCGCTGCTCGGCGGTTCGTTCGGATCGCGCATCACGTCCAACATCCGGGAAAATAAGGGATACACATATTCGCCCTTTAGCTCCATCCAGGATCGCAAGAATACATCTGTTTGGCTCGAGCAAGCTGACGTAACGAGCGAGCACACAGGGGCATCCTTGCAGGAAATTGCTAAGGAGGTTAAAAAGTTACAATCGGAGCCACCATCCAAAGCCGAGCTAACGGGTATTCAGAACTATATGGCTGTTATCTATGTGCTGCAGAATTCTACTCCAGGAGGAATTATTGGTCAACTGAATTTTATTGATAATCACGGATTGAGTGATAGCTATCTAACGGATCGCGTGAAAAACATCTATGCGGTCACCCCGGAGAAGGTGTCGCAAATAACAAAGGATCATTTTAAGTATGAAGACATGACCCTGGTACTGGTAGGGGATAAGAAGTTACTCCAGAAGCAGATGAAACAATACGAAGCCGCGAAGAAGATGAAGTGATTTTTTTGATGGGCTACTTGAGGGAGTAAATTCGATAGTCATTAGACTCGAATATTTGCGGTAAGGGCAACGTCATGTCATTGTCCTCCAGATACATTTTCTTACACACAAGTACATATTTGCACCCCTTCCCTTTCACATCCTCAAGAAAGGCTGGGTCAAGAAGTATGGGCGGGGCAACGGTCCAGCCTTTTCGGTGAGCGAAATACATCGCGGTCGGGCAATGTGGCCCGGAGTTTATTACAAAAAGATCGTGTCTGTTGGAAACACTGTCGACAATCGTCTCTAGATTTTCAAACACTGCGTTCATCTTATGAATGCGGAAGTCATTTATTTGATCTCCAATATTTTCCACCGATGCCCAGACGAGAAGCGCTATCGCAATTGTTCTATTGCTGATACGGCTTAGTCCAAAGCCTGAAACAAATGCCATAGGCGGGATTGCGCACAGCACATAATATTGATCAGATACTATGTTCTTACCGGTTTTGAGAACAATGAACAAAAAACACAAGTATGGAATAATAAAAATTGAAAAAACCAACCACTGCTTTTTATATAGAACATAAGTAAATGACCCTAGAAAAATTATAAGCCCCATATACTTCGTCGGTACAAGATAAAACACCCGAAGAATTTCCTGCCAATTGGCACGAATCTCTGCCCATCCCATGGACAGCAAGGGACAACCTGTGGTAAAGTGATCACCGTATCCAAATGTTCGATTCAAATAGGGAGCCCAAACAAAATACCATCCGGAAATAGCCATAAGGATGGCGGCAGAAATGACAGACGCCCAGATCTTTCGATTGCGGGGATACGCTTTAAAAAAAACAGCCAACGGTACAACGGAGAGGACCAGCGTCATGGAAATCTTAGAGAGACAGCCCAGTGCACCACATAAAAGGTAGAAGACTAAATTGCTGGTTTTTCCATTTTCTAGGTAATCGAGAACAAAGTATAAGGCCATCAGGCACAGTCCGGCAGCAAAACAATCCGGAAAGGTCTTTCTGCTATAAGAAAACCAATAGGAGGTCGTCAATACTATTGTTGCATTGAACGCCACGATTTCACTAAAAAAAAGCTTAATGCTTTTGTAAAAATAGAATGAGCCGAGTGTTGAGAATATCAAAACAATAAGTCTAGCGTACCAGTCTTGATATCCGAAAATTATTGATACCAGGTAGCTCAAATAATTCAATAGGGGAAATTCAGATCCGGTTATCCCTGACGCGTCCCCCGCGGTGTCAACCATTGGATAAAAGATATTAGCCTGCGTCTCATAAAAGTTCCTCGCGATCATCAGGCCATCAGCTTGTCGCCAGGGATGTTGGAATTCCAGTGGCGGGAGCGTGATTGCATAAAGTCGAATGATAAATAGGCACATCAGCCAAAATCTGACATCCTTATAGTCCAGGTATTTTTTCCAATTTGTCCAGGTGTCGTTCAATGTCAAGTCTTAATTTAAAAGTGTGGGAGGTGAGTAATGCCAATAATTAATATTTGACCACCTCGACTTGACAGGAATACGAATTCTAGAGGGTCCATGCCTTTTGGCTGAAGTCAAAAATAGAGCTAGAAAATTTACAATAAATTTTGAATAACTATGGGCTTCCGCATGCATGTCTTCTCTATTGCCAACAAAATATTTTAATTTTTCTTACTCAAGACTACCTCTGCCGCAAAACTGTAGGCCTAACACTTAAAGGTCATATCTGACCAATCACTAAATCACTATCCTCCTTTGCGATGCGCTACGGCGGACAAGAATCACTAAATCGTCAATTTTCCCCCGCCCAGGCGAGGCCATCAGGTCCGGCGCCGACATCGATGTGACCGATAACTTCCAGTTTCTTCAAATCGATAACGGCGACATAGTTGTCGGCGGTGCAACCAACAAACGCGCGCGATCCATCTTTGTCGACCAGTATGCCGGCCGCGCCCTTGCCAAGGCTAATGCGCTTCAATTCCTTCGTTGATTTAACGTCGAGAATTAACAGATCACCAGTTCGTAAACTGGATATCAGCGCGAGCTTGCCATCAGGCGTAAACTTTAGGCGGTTAGCCCCCAACGCTCTGGCATCAATAGTGGAAACCAACTTTTTCGTCGTCAGATCAATTACGGCGATTTTTCCATCGTCTGCAGAGACCGTCCACAATTGGCGGCCATCAGGCGTCACATCGAAACCCTCCGAACCTTTAGACACCGGGATCAGTGTTTGGATCCAGTCCCTGCGTGGTTGCGCACCGGGCGCGGGAGGTGCAGACAACAGCGTATCGGCAAGAATGCTAACGCTTCCTGCATTGACGTTAGTTGTATAAACCTGTTTACCATCAGCCGTCACATACACCATATGGGTACGTTCCTGGCCAGTGCCTATGCACCAATCCAATTTGCCGGTAGCTGGATCAAAGCGGCCAACGGCCTTGGCACCTTCGGCAGAGAACCACACCTTTCCGACAGCGAAGTGTATTCCGTGAGGGCCAATTAATGGCCGGGTATCGATATTCGGCAGCGCTTTTTGTGCAACGAGGTCGATGACATTGATCTCATAGGAGCGACCCCCACCGGTATTCGCAACGTATGCCATCTTTCCGTCTGTCGAAGCGATAACTTCGTGCGGATCGGGGCCGACGGGTACCTTAGCAATGACCTTCAACGTCACTGAATTGACAATGGCCAGTGTATGATCAGTTTTCGAAAGTGCCAGCAGCATAGGGTGATGACCGGACTGAGCAATACCGTTCATTGAGGAAGCTAATCCTGCGAATAAGAAATTGATGGCGAGCAATCTTGTCAAGTTGACTTTTTGGCTCCCGAGAATCGCAAAGATTCGACGCAATGCTGATTGATTCATATGTTAGAATTTAGTGATTTAGTTGTGAGAAGTTAGTGATTTAGTGATTTACGATTTAGTGATTGATAAATGCACCTAGTTGATAGAATTGACAAGGTAGAGCAGATCCAAATTTCTGAGTAGTTCGACAGGCCAACGGCCTGAGGCGCCCAACACGGGGCCCCCCGAACCCATAACTCATAACTCATAACCCATAACTCCATTCCAAGTTATTTAAATATTAATTTGTTGGCGAGCGATATTTCATCTCTTGAAATGGTATGGGGCATGTTCGGATATATTTTTTCCGTTATGTTACCCTTCAATGACTTGATGAGCTCGGTAGTTGCGCGGACTCGCTCGAGCGGAACGTGAGGATCAGTGTCGCTGCTCCCAATGAAGATTGGTGTGCCTGCGAAATCACCCTTGTAGTTTTCTGGACGTATCTTTTCGCCAATAAGACCTCCTGTAAATGCAGCGACCCCACCCCACGACCTGGCGTGGCGTGTAACAAACTCGAGGGTTAGGCAAGCACCTTGCGAAAAACCAACGAAATAGATGTTGGTGGTGCCTATTCCCGCGTTATTGATGTATCTAACTAAGTCAGCAAGAATCCCGATCGCCGATGAAAGCCATGGTTCATTTTGCTGAACGGGTGCCATAAACGAGTAAGGGTACCAGGTGTAGTTGGTTGCCTGCGGGGCAAGTAGCGCATAGTCGGTAACGTTCAGTTCCTTGCTAAGTCCTAGTATATCCTCAGCGCTTGCGCCTCTGCCATGGACTAATATCAATGCCTTGTCAGCCTGCGAAAGGTCCTTACCTGCTTTTACTATTTGCTTTAGATGCATACTCTGAGGCGCTCAGCGTCCACTTTAATTGGTATGATAATGCTTTCAATCGTGTTCATGTATCGAATCAATTTGCTAAACGTAACCTGTCAGATTACAGGCAATGCCTCTTCGATTTGAGCTCTATGACTTTCATATTGTGCAGGCAACTTAAGGTTTTTACCCAGCTCGTTAACGGGTTCATCCACGGCGAATCCAGGGTTGTCTGTTGCAATTTCAAACAGCACACCCCCTGGTTCTCTGAAATAAATGGAGAAGAAATAGTTTCTGTCAATTTTGGGTGTGATACCTAACCCATCGCTTTCTATCCTCTTACGATACTCCATCTGCGTCGCCTCGTCTTTTACTCTGAATGCCAGGTGGTGAATTGTACCAGCTGCGTTCAACGCTGGATTTTCAAGTGGCGCTGAAATCAAATCCACGATTGCTGCGAATGCTACGGTATCGGAGATATATCTATGCCGGTCACCTTCATTGGTTTCGAGGCGATATCCAAGGATGTCCGTGAGGATCCTGGCAGTTGCTTCAATACTTCTTAATGTCAAAGTTATACTATGGAAACCACGCAGCGCTACATCAGCTTTTACTTCCGCAGTTTCCCATGGTTTGCGGGTATCGTTGGTCTCTACTAATGTCAATGACAAGCCATCGGGGTCTTCGATAGAAATATACTGTTCATTAAATATCTTCCCGGTTGCTGTTATTTTCACATTGTGGCCTTCAAACCGTTGTTTCCAAAAGGCAATGCTACCGTTGGGGATAGCGTAGCCAATATCGGTAGCCAACCCTGTCCCTTTTTTACCTGCTCGCATGCCTTCCCATGGAAAGAAGGTGAGAATGGTGCCTGGTGTTCCTACTTCATCCCCAAAATAGAAGTGATAGGTTCCGGGATCATCAAAGTTTACTGTTTTCTTCACTAACCTCAACCCTAAAACCTTTGTATAGAAGTCAAAGTTTCTTTTGGCATTGCTTGCTATGGCCGTGATGTGATGTATTCCTAAAATGTTGTTTTTCATATAAATATTCTTGCGTTCAGAATTATAACGCAAATGTATCCCTCGAGGATCACGAATTTACTTGAACTAGATTAAGAAATGGACTTCGTTGCGTTGGCTGATCACTGGGAGATATTTCGCCTGATCTTGCTTAAGAATTCCGGAGTAATTCCTAAGTACGAAGCGATCGTATGAAGAGGTGCGCATTGTAAAACGAATGCGTATTTTTTTATAAAGCTAAGATACCTGTCCTCCGCAGAGAGGCTTAGATTGTCGAGTAGTCGTTGTTGATTAGCAACGAGAGAATTCTCAACGAGGATCCTAAAGAATCTTTCAAGTTTAGGCACTTCATTGAATAGAATTTCCTGGCTGTCCCTGGAAAGAAGCAGCACCCTCGAATCCGCCAGAGCTTCTATTATGATAACCCCAGGCCTTTTGGAAAACAAACTATACATATCAGCGATCCACCAACCTGAAACAGCGAAATTAAGCACGTGCTCACCACCGGTTTTATCAACGGAGTATCCTTTTAACGCACCGTCTGTTACGAATGCTGAATGCCTGCAGATTTCACCTTCTTTGTGAAGCACCTCCCGCTTGTGCAGTTTTTTCTCCGACAATAATGAGATGAACCGGGCCTCCTCGCCTTCGGAGAGTTTCACGTGCTTTGCTATATTTTCAAGGACAAGGGTCGTATCCACAAGACGTTTTTGCAATTAATTTAGGGGATTTGATCTTCTTACCAACGCAAAACGGATTTTGTTTGAAGACTTAGAATTTCTTAACCTAGTTCAAGGCACATTCAATATTGGGACAGTAATTTTAATATTTAACGCATAATATCAACTTGACTCACGGTAAACTATGAAAAGTGTAATAATTACTCCGGACGAAAGAGGCTTAAAAGACCTTGGATGGCTTAAGAGCAACTTCACTTTTAGCTTTTCCAATTACTATAACCCAACGCGAAAAGGTTTTGGATTGCTCCATACATTCAATGATGATTTTGTTCATCCCAAAAATGGCTTTGGACTTCACCCGCATACCAACATGGAAATTGTTTCGATAATGTTGGCGGGATCAATGAATCACATCGATTCCATGGGCTTTAAGGAAGTAGTTTCAAAGGATTGGGTTCAAATCATGAGCGCTGGCAGTGGACTTCGCCATGAAGAGCATAACGTGGGAGAGGATGAGGTCAATTTTCTGCAGATCTGGATAGAGCCAAAGCTTCAAAATGTCACGCCGCGTTATCAGAAAAGATATTTTCCTGAAGAAAAGCGACAAAATCAACTTGTAACAATAGTTAGCAATGAAGAAGGTCAGCCGCATTGCTGGATCAATCAGAACGCAAAGTTGTCGATTGGCGCCTTTGACACTTCCCGGCAGGTCACCTACAGTCTGCAATCGACGAACAAATGCGTTTTTATTTTTGTCATCAACGGTCGCCTCGCGATAGATGACATGACCGTGGGTACGAGAAGCAGCATTGGTTTATGGGAAACGGAATCGATCAAGATTCAAATGGTTGAAACGTGCCGGTTCGTGATCGTAGAAGTGCCGATAAATCATTGAGAATTTGGTGATTGGGTGATTCTTGTCCGTCGTAGCGCTTCGCGAAGGAGGATAGTGATTGGGTGATTGGAAGTCCTCCTTAGTGAGAATTGACGATTTAGCGACTGGGCTTTAGTCATTTGCTTGAAAGTTCGGCACGAAATCGGACTCAATAATGTTAAAAAAAATTGCTGGTTTTTTGATGTCCTGCCAGGTGAAACTTAGGCTGAGGAAACAATCTGAAACAGTTTGAAGGGGAGTTTTTTGAAAATTAAGGATGGAAAATCTGTAACTTTAGTAAATGGCCGAAGTATCCCTTTTAAATCCAAAATCCCATGCTTATGAGCCTCTCCACCCGCGCCTTGTCTGTTTGCCTCATCGTTAGCCTGGCCTCGACCGCCGGCTTTTCACAAACCAGTCCTAAGAAGGATACTGTGCCCGCGGCAAAGGATAAATCCAAAACTGAAGAGAAGACTGGCGCCAATGGCTTAAGAAAGATAGCGACGGGCTCTCAGCTGCGCGATCTCGATATTGAAGTCAACATTGACGCAGAGGAACTTGAAGCCAACATTGAGTCGGCCATCGAGAATGCACTTGAAGCTGTAGAGGTTTCACTCGAAAGCCTCGAGATTAATATTGAACCCATCGAAATCGACCTGAGTAATCTGAACATCGATGTAAATCCTGTCGAGATCAATATTCCCAACCTGGACTTCGACATCGAGCCAATTGAGGTTGAACTGGACAACATGGACATTGATATCGATATCAACAACGACGATGGTGACTGGAATGAAAATGACAACGACGAAGACTTTAATCAGGACGCTGATGTGCAGGAAGACCATCAGGAAATGAATAAAGTAAAGGATACGGACAAGGACAAGGAAAAGGTAAAGGATAAGGATAAGGCCAATAAGGAGAAAAACAAGTCGACCAAAGAGGATAAAGAAAAGTCAAAAGGCCTTAAGAAAATTAATTGAATAGCGCCACCCGGTCTCGGCAGAATATCATCTCGATATGATACTTTAAAGCAGTAGTGAGGAAATACTGGCCGACTCCAGGGCTACTGGAGATTATCCGTTAAAATATTCTCTCGCTTATCGACGCCGCCAAACGCAATATCCATCTTTTTACGATCAAATTCCTTTTCGTTATTTGCTAACCAGACGGTCGCTACGCCATTGCCAACGAAGTTCGTAAGCGCCCTCGCCTCTGACATAAATCTGTCAACCCCGAGCAATAACGCAAGACCTTCCACGGGAATAACCTTCACTGCTGACAGCGTTGAAGCCAGTACGATAAAGCCACTTCCAGTAACCCCCGCTGCTCCCTTTGAGGTAACGAACAGTATTCCGATTATCGTGCCGATCTGAGCCCATGTTAGCTCAATGCCAAAGGCCTGCGCGAGAAAAATTGTAGCCATAGAAAGATAGATAGTTGTACCATCGAGGTTGAATGAATAACCTGCAGGCACAACCAAGCCAACCACAGATTTGGAGCAACCCATACGTTCAAGCTTTTCCATTAAAGAAGGAAGTCCCGCTTCGGAAGAAGAAGTCCCCAATACTATGAGTAATTCTTCGCGGATGTATTTTAAGAATTTCCAAAGATTTACCCGGTAGTAACGAAGGAGTGAATACAAGACCACGGAAATGAATAACCCCATGGTCGTATAAACCGTCAACATGAGCTTCGCTAGTGGGAGCAATGTATCAATTCCGTATTTGCCAATGGTGAAGGCCATTCCGCCGAAGGCTCCCACCGGCGCAAAAACCATGACAATGTGAAGCGCTTTGAAAACATAGCGGGAAACATACCGTAACGCATCGGTGATCTTTTGAGTACCAGAGACTTTACTCAGTAGAATACCGGTAAGAATACTAAACAACAATACCTGGATGGTAACATTTTCTTTGAAGAACTGCCACCAACTAAATGTATCAGCCTTTTGCGTATACGTGCTCACATCGGTGCTCTGCGTCTGCGGAGGAACAATGCCAGCACCTGGTTCAATGATATATGCCACCGCCACACCAATCAGGAGGGCAAAGGTTGTTACGATCTCAAAGTATAAGATTGCTTTTCCACCAACCCTGCCGACCTTCTTGAGGTCATTCATTCCGCTAATTCCCAGCGAGATGGTGAGAAAAATAATGGGACTGATGAACAGCTTGACTACGCTAATAAATCCTTTGCCAAGAAATTCCATTTTGACGGCCTGTTCTGGATAGAAATGGCCAAGCAAGGCACCAGCTGTGATCGCTGTCAGCACCCAAAACGTAAGATTTGTAAAGATCTTTTTCAGTAGGACCAGGGTTAATTGAAACGATAATGCTTCCCTAAAGCTATTGCCCCGAAAGCTTGTAGAAATTTTCTCCTGTTATACATATTAGTTGAGATTTGGCAAGGTCACATGATCGGTTTGGGAACGCTGTTTTGAAATTGTATTTCAACCATCTGTACAATAATCTGGTTGGTCGTTGCCTGCGGGTTTTTGAACACAAAGTAGACATCGTGAATACCGTCGGTCTGTTCGATGGGGGCCGTGGCATGAACCGACATGAGCTTGCGCAAGAGACTAAAGTCAATGGGCGGAGCCGCCTTTGGAGGTGCAGTGGCGCCACCCTTCTTTTGTTTTGTATCGTCTGGTTTGGGCATGAGGGCTGCACGCGCTTTTCTAAAATCTATGTCTTTTGGAACTATCGTGTCTGTTTGTCCGACGATTTTTCCGTTAGGAGAATCCAGGTGTATTTCGATGATCCCACCGAGTGCGCCGGACCTTGGTTGCGCCTGGACAAGAAACTCAACTTGCTTTATTCCCGTGAGATCAAGCTTATTGTAGGCGAGGTAAGAACTATTTCCAACCATGCTGAACGATCTGCTGGGCGTTGTCATCAGTTGCGTTCCTTTTGACAAGTCTGATCTTTCAGGATCCAATGCCGGATTTCTCAATGCAACAATTTTTTCTGAAGTAAGCGATTCCATCTCTTGTGTTCCTTTGTCTTTATAGGCGGCGCGTAATAAGTAACCACCCCTTCCGTTGTCACCTGCTGGAACGTGAGGCACAAAGGTACCTTTGAGCGGAATAGATTTGTCCACTGACTTCTTCTCAGCAAGACTCATTATATAATTTATCATAGTCGCAGCGTCCTGAGGAGAGATCGATGGGTGAGCGCTCATCGCATGGTCACCCCACACGCCACTTCCCCCGACAATGATTTTGTTGGCAATACGTTCTTGCTCGGCTGAATTATTTTTGTAACGCTTGGCTATTTCAAGATAGCTGGGACCGACAGATCGCTTATCTATGATGTGACAGGATTTGCAATCGCCCTTGCCAATAAGATTCGCTCCGGTTGAGAAGGTAGCCCACGCGTCCGAGCTTCGATGATTCTGTGCGATCTCAATAAGATCAAATCCTTCAGGCACGTAGTCGAAGTTCAGCGCAACTTCATTTGCTGAAATTCCTTTTGAAAGACTGCCATCTTCCTTATCGGTCAATTTAACGTCATACTCAATGGGGACCTTGTCGAAGAAAAATGTTTTGTTTCCTTTCAGCAATTCTATGTCAACCACAGGTGGGTCATTTCCGGCCTTTACCTGTAGCGATGCCGTATTTTTTTCTCCTTTCGTATCCGTTGTTGTAAAGCTCACGTTGTAGAGGCCCGCTTTGTCAAAAACGACCGAGGGGTTAGGTTCGGTAAATGTCTTGGAGAAACCATTGTCGGATTTAATGGTCCACTCGTACTTCAAAGCATCTTTGTCATAGTCATCATAATCGATAGTTCCCTGAGAAGAGAAATCAACCTTCAGCGGAAGCGAACCTGCGAGCTTATCGGCGTTGACCTTTACAACTGGTCTTCGATTGCCTCCGTTGTATTCAATCTTCACGATTTGCGCATTGTCATTGCCCCGGAACCAGGCGGATCCATACTCAAGCACGTAGAGATCCCCATCCGGACCGTACTTCATATCGATTGCGCTGCTGAAATTCTCATTCGGCAGAAATTTCTCCATCGATTTATAGTTGCCATCATCATCCATGGTAATGCTCATGATCCACCCACGCATGAATTCAACGGCAAGCCATTTGCCCTCGAAGTAAGCGGGGAACGGATGCTTTGCATTTTTAAAATCAGCCATTCTGAATACCGGTCCGCCTGTAGCGCTTCTGCCTGCGCTTCCAACAAGCGGAAATTCTTCAGAGGTGGCATATGGGTACCAAATGAAAGCTTTCCGCGGTGCTGGTAGATCGGTGAGACCGGTATTGTTTGGTGAATTATTGACAGGGTGCGCGACGTCAAATTTCTCTTCGACTTTCTCTGTCGCGTAGTCAAAATCGCTGTAGGCTTTGTTGTCGCCAATGAAATATGGCCAACCAAAAAAACCTGCCTCGCGAGCCTGATTGAACTCATCGTAGCCCCGCGGACCAATAATAGAATCTTTCGATGCATCGGGCCCTACTTCGCCCCAGTAGATGTATCCGTTTTCTGAATCAACAGAAACGCGCCAAGGATTCCGATGTCCCATGGTATAAATTTCGGGTCGCGTTTTCTCAGCTCCCTTTGGAAAAAGATTGCCACTGGGGATGGAGTAGGTTCCGTCCCTTTCAGGATGTATCCGAAGAATTTTACCACGGAGGTCGTTTGTATTTCCTGCGGTGCGCTGATCATCCCAGCTCGAACGATCCGGTCTTTCATCAAGCGCTGAAGTGCCAGACACGGGATTACCAGTATTGTTGCCAACAGTTAAATAAAGATTGCCTTCCTTATCAAATACCATTCCACCACCCGTATGACAACACGTTTCGCGTTGCGTCGGAATTTCCAAGACAATCTTTTTTGTCGAAGCATACAATGAATCGCCATGCAGTTCCCATCGTGCGAGCACATGTTTCGTTTCCGCGGTGTCTGCGTAATACATGTAGATCCAATAATTCTTGTCGAAGTCGGGATGGACAACTAATCCCATCAGTCCCTCTTCTGCTTCCGTAACACGACCTTCTTTGCTGGTGTATTTGGTGTTCACGGGGATCTTGCTGATGGTCTTTACATCATTGATCTGCGGATCAAAGACCTTCAGAGTTCCCTTCCGTTCTACAAACAGAATTTTGCCGTCGTTCAGAAAAGCCATTTCCATCGGCTCGTCTAATTTTCCGGGCTTGGTTAGCACCGTGGTTGTAAACCTGTTTTCTTCAGGAGGCTTATTGTCAGTAAGGGTTTTTGAATCCTTACATGCAAAGAAGAGCAGAAACAATATTGCAGCTGATCGCGTGTGTAAGAACACCCGGGAGGAATTGAATGTTTGGAACATTAGAAATCGAAATTGCTGGTATAAAATTCAAGATACGTGTATTGCGCAGTTGTCGCTCAAAATTTAGACAGTTTGCCCGCTTTTTTCGACATATACTGCTTATGCGGTCCCTTTTTGACATGTATGGCGATGGGACGGTTAAGATATCGGTCTTATTCAATTTTTTAAGATGTTAGGCACTGCAAGTTCTCTAATGCACTACATTCGGGTATATTTAATTTGCATCGAAAAACACATTTATGCCCGGGTTTTTTATTGAATTTATCTATCTCATTTTCATCATCCTTGCATTGGTGATGCTGGCAAACAAGCTTAAGGTTGCCTATCCGATCGTGCTTGTGTTGGGAGGATTGGCGCTAAGTCTTGTAAATGTATTTTCCAACATAACGATTGAACCCGACCTGATCTTCTTCATTTTTCTACCGCCGTTGCTCTATGAGGCCGCATGGCAGTCGTCGTGGAAGGAACTTTGGAAATGGCGACGAGTAATCCTAAGCTTCGCCTTTCCTATAGTGATCATTACTTCGTGCGTGGTGGCTTTCGCGTCAAGAGCTTTCATTCCTGGATTCACCCTCGCGTTGGGCTTTCTGCTTGGCGGAATTGTATCTCCACCGGATGCAATCTCTGCAACCACGATAATGCGTCAGGTGAAGGCTCCTAAGATATTGGTGAGTGTTGCTGAGGGCGAAAGCCTTCTTAACGATGCGTCGGCCTTAATAGTCTTTCGATTCGCATTGTTGGCTGTGATTACCGGACAGTTTGACCTATCCCAGGCAGCCGGCAGTTTCTTTCTGGTGATTGTTATGGGCACGTTGATCGGCGTGGCGATAGGGCTGATATTCCATGCTATTTACCGCTGGTTACCGACGACACCCAGTATTGAAATCATGTTGAGTTTTCTTGCGCCGTATTGTATGTATTATTTTGCGGAGCATTTTCATTTCTCGGGCGTTTTGGCCGTCGTTGCCGGCGGACTATTGCTCTCCAGTAAACGTCAAACGATGCTTAGCTATCAAGGGCGGGTGCAGGGTTCAAACGTTTGGTCAACAATTGGATTCATGCTGAATGGTCTCGTGTTCATGCTGATCGGACTACAGTTACCTTCAATAATAAGTGGTGTCGAAGAGGTCAGTCTCGCTCAGGCAATCCGATATGGGTTGGTCATTTCGTTGGTACTTATTGTTACAAGGTTGTTATGCACCTTTGGCGCTGGCTTGTTTACACGTTTCATTGGACGTTTTATTACAGTTGCCGATCGGAACCCAGGGTGGAAGATTCCTTTTGTCTTTGGTTGGTCGGGTATGCGTGGCGTTGTTTCTCTTGCTGCAGCATTGTCGATACCGGTTCTCATTCACGAAGGACAGCCTTTTCCCCTTCGCAACCTGATACTGATCATCACTTTTGTCGTGATACTTGTAACGCTCGTATTCCAGGGTTTAACGCTACCGTGGTTGATCAGAAAGATAAAGATCAACGATGAATCTACCTTAGCGCGCGAGCAGCAACAAGAGCTCACCATCAGGAGAGCAATTGCCGAGACCTCACTTCGTTTTATTGAAGAGAGTCATGGCGATGAACGACTTGTGAACGAGCATCTAAAAAACCTCACCATCAAGCTGAAGACCGACATAAACATATTTCAGCAAGACATTCAACGGTTTGATTCAATGAGCAGGGACGAATTGATCCGATTTCAAAGGATATATGTATCGTTATTGGATGAGCAACGAAAAACCCTCAATGACTTAAATCGCAAAGACGAATACGACGAAGAGCTTATCCGGAAGTATCTTGCACTTGTTGACCTGGAAGAGACGAAGTTGAGAGAGGTGTTAATATGAGACTTATGGGTTATGAGTCATGAGTTATGAATTCCCGCAGTGCGGGGCGGCGTGATGGCCGCTTTGGGAGGAAGCTTGCGCTTCCTCAGCAATAACAGATCAGAGCTTTGAAAACGGGAGTAAAACATTTCTTTGTCGAGCAAGACATGGCCGCAAATCCAGAAATGCAGTGAAGGAAAGCGTCGAATTTTTAAAGTCAATTTGAATGGAGCGTTATGAAAGATATTGAATTGAAACTGGAGAGCAATGGCAAAGGAGCTTTTGTCATTGAGGAGGCTGGTGAGCGAATTGCTGAAATGGTAATTAGTATTTC